>Ga0209794_1000776_pt1 | contig 35731 bp, 34 predicted proteins | sample EBPBio232013_DNA_FD_185869 | JGI IMG/M metagenome (GOLD analysis project Ga0209794, IMG submission 185869) | Wastewater treatment Type I Accumulibacter community from EBPR Bioreactor in Madison, WI, USA - Reactor 1_5/23/2013_ DNA (SPAdes)... | ecosystem: Engineered > Bioreactor > EBPR >... | reverse complement strand
CCGGCTCGGCTGGCCGAAGCGCTGCGGCGAGGACGCGGCGCCTGACTGGCTGGTCTTTGCCGCGACGGTGCGCGTCTCCTTCGCGGGAACGGTGGAACCGGGCCAGGCGCCGACCGCCGCGGCGCTCGACGAGGAAGGTTTCGAGGGCGGCGGACCGGCCATGCTGATCGAGAGCTTCGCGCGATTTTTCCTGCGTGCGGTCGATAGCTGGCAACATCTCGGCTTCGCGCCGGTCGTCACCGACTATCTCAACCGGCTCGGCAAGGATCGCCCCGGCGACACCCTGTCGCTGTCGCCGGCCGGCGACCTGATCGTCCGCCCGGCCGTCGGCGACCTTGAGCGGCGCCTGTCGCTCGTCGACGGGCTGAAGGCCGTTGCATGGCTCGACCGCGAGAGCGGAGGGCCGAAGCTGTGAAAATGCTACGAACAATCCGGCTCGATCCGTCCGACACTTTCGTCTTTCCGGTCGCCGCCGAGCCAGGCGAATGGGCCGTCACCGGCTCGTTCCTGTTCTGGGGGCGCGATGTCGATGCGCTTGCCGGCAAGGAGCGCGCGGCCTTCCGGTCGGGTTTTGCCGGTATCGCCTCGCTCGGCTTCTCGACGCTGGTGGTCGCCCAGCCGATCCGCCCCGAGGAGCATGAGGCCGCGGTCGAGACACTCGCCCGCCAGCTGATCGACCGGCTCGGCGCGCCGGACATCGACACCGCGCGCGCCGCGGCGACCGAGGAGCTCGCTTTCGCGGCTTCGCTCGCCGATCACGACGAGGGCACGCTGGTCGCCATGCACCGCACCTTCGAGGGCGGGGAAATCCGCGAGCAGTACCGCACGCTGATGCCGCGCGAGCGGGCTGCCGGCGCCGACAGCCTGCACGCGCAGGCGCGCGCGTTCACATTCCACGAGGTGATCGAGGACGGGGCGCCGGACGAGCGCATCGACCTGATCGACATGATGGCGACACGCCGATGAGCACGGACACCCGCACCGTCACCGAGTTCTGGGTCTCGTCCGGCCATCACATGACGCGTCGCGTGGACGGCGGCGGCCTGGCCGTCACCGACGAGATGCTGCTCGCCTATCTCGCCCGACCCGAACTGGTTCCGCCGGAAGAAGCCTGCCCGGCCGAGCGTGAGCTTCATGCCCTGCTCATGAAGGAGCCGCGCCGGCCGGTGACCGCGGCCATGGTCGCCGCCATCAAGGACGAAGACGCTCGCGAGAACTGGCAGTTCATGATCGGCTTCCGCGACCGGCTGCTCGCCCATCCGAGCGTCGAGGCGGCCCATCTTGCCATCGTCCGCGACGGGGCCCGGGGCGTGCCGCCGCTGTTCCTCAATCAGCTCGTCCACCTCGTCATGCGCAATGCGCTTGATGGCTGCGAGGACCCCTTCGTTCTGCGCGCCGCCGAACTGCTGTTCCGTCCGCAGAAGGGCTCGCTCAAGGATGGGGCGCTGCTGCTCGCCGATCTCGAACTGATCGAGGAGTTCGAGGCCGAACGGAAGGCGCTGCTCAGCACATCGCCGCTCGCGGCCATGATGGGTACCGACGCCATGGGCGAGATCGAGGTGATGACCGACGCTACGGCCGCCTCCTACTGGTCGCGCTCCGACGCCTTCTCCATGGCGCTCAATCTCGGCGGCGATCCGCGCTCGCGCGAGGCGCTCTGCCGCGCGCTGGAAACCTGGATCGCCCACATGCTCGGTGTCGAGACGGCCATCGCCGCCGTGGAGCGGATCGAGGATGCCGACTGGCGCTGGTTCGTCGGCCTTGACGCCGAGGCGACCGCCATCGGCAACCGGCTGTGGCGGGGCGAGGCGATCGATGCCGCGGAGCAGAGCCGCATCTGCGGCCTGTTCCGGCTCGACTTCCGCGACCCCGGTGCCATGGACCCGAAAGTCGCCGGAAAGCCGGTCTATCTGATCATGGCGCTGACCGAGGACATGATCCTGCGCGTCAAGCCGCAGAACCTCATCGTCGGCCTGCCCCTGGCGGGTCGGCGCGCCGCCTGAAGGAGGCGCTCATGCCCGTACGGTTCATGACGGTCGGGATCGTCGCGCTGAAGCGCAAGCTGAGCAATCCCTGGGTGGATTTCGAGTGGGTGCCCGAGGCGGTCCTGCCCGGCCTGCCCGCCGTCGAGCCCGGCACGCGGATCGCGGCCGAGGAAACAGCCGAGCGCTGGTATCTCGGGCCGGCGGAGCTGATCTTCCATTCCGGCGAGACCGCCCATTACCGCGACAACCTCGTCTCCGGCCGCCCGGCCGTCTGGGTGGCGCTGCGCGAGAATGCCGAGGGAGGCTGGTACGTCGCCGGCGCCACCGTCGACCCCTACGAGGGCGAGGCCTTCGTCGATGCCGTGGACGACAGGGTGGAGGCTCTGCCCATGCCGAGCGAGATCGCGGTGGAACTGCAGGCCTTCGTCGATACCCACCACGTCGAGCAGGCCTTCTTCAAGCGCAAGCGCGACCGCAAGGATCCCAATGCCGAGCCCGACTATGGCATCGGCCATCCCGCGCGACAGGCGCCCGGGCGGCGGACATGAGCGGCGGCGGCGAAGGCTTCCTGTCCCGCTGGTCGCGGCTGAAGCGCGAGCCGGATGCCGGCGTGAAGCCGGCGCCCGCCACTGGCGAGGGAATGCCGCCGGAACCGGCGCTGCCGGAAGGCAAGACGCTCGACGATCTGCTGGCCGAACTGCCGCGCGTCGAGGACCTCGTGCCCGGCCAGAGCCTGACCGCATTCATGCAGCCCTGGGTGCCCACCCCCATCCGCAATGCCGCGCTCCAGCGCATGTGGCTGCTCGACCCGGCGATCCGCGACTATGTCAGCCCCGCCCTCGACTATGCCTACGACTACAACACGCCCGGCGGTGCTCCTGGCTTCGGCACGATGGAGACGTCGTCCGACGCGATTCGCGAGGTCGCCGAAATGTTCGACCGCGCGCTGGGCCGGGGCGATGCACAGGAGATGGCAGCGGAGGCTCCGGAGCGTCACGACAATTTGTCGCAAGGTGCCGCGGGGATTCAGCCGCAAGACATTGCACCGCAGCATGCCGAAGGCACTCGTGCCGACGCTCCGGACGGCAGCCCGACCCCGGTCGCGGCGACCTCCCGTCCTGCGGGGTTTCCGTGGCAGGGCAACGCTACGCGAATCGATGCTGCGACGCACAATAGTGATAGGGAAATGAAGGAGTTGCGGCCTGCGGGCCGTCGTCACGGCGGCGCCCTGCCGGGATAGACCGACGATAGTTCCACCTTGTATCTGTGCCCCATAGCTTGTACCTATTCTAAGGCAAATGTGGGCAGGCTATGACCCGAAGCGGCGATGACAGCCGCGGGGCCAGACGCCAAGGGCAGAAGTGAACGCGTCATTGCGCGAACAGGGACTTGAGGAAGCGATCAAGGCAGTCGGTGGCGTCGGCGCTCTCGCCCGGGCGCTCGGCATTTCGCAGCCCTCCGTCTCGAGCTGGAACCGCGTGCCGTCCGAACGCGTGATCGCGGTCGAGAAGGCCTCCGGCGTCGGCCGGCACGTCCTGCGCCCCGATCTCTATCCCGAGGCGAAATCGGCCATCGCTCTGGCCATGGAGGCCGCGCAGCTGAAGCAGCGCGACGCCGAAGTGGACGAGATGGACCAGTTGCGAGCCGCCGAGTACGGCCTTCTCGCCCTGCTTCTGTTCCGCGTGCCGACCGCCGAGGTGCTGCGCCAGGTCGCTGAGCTGAAGGGCGATGCCTCGCCGCTCGGCCTGGCGCATCTCGCGCTGGCAAGCGCCGCCACAGAGACGGATGTCGAAGCGGTGGGCCGGGAGTTCTTCGACCTTTTCGTCGGCGTCGGACGCGGCGAACTGCTGCCCTATGCCTCCTACTATCTGACCGGCTTCCTGCACGAGCGGCCGCTGGCCGCCGTGCGCCAGTCCTTCGTCGACCTCGGCATCATCCGCAGCGACAGTTCGCGCGAGCCGGAGGACCACGTCGCCCTGCTGTTCGACGTCATGTCGAACCTCGCTTCGCGGCAGATAGGCGAAGGCTATGAGACCGAGAAGGCCTTCTTCGAGGCGCATCTGAAGCCTTGGGCCGGACGTTTCTTCTCGGATCTGGAATCCATGCGGAACCGACCCTTCTACGCCGCCGTCGGCGCGGTCGGCCGCCTGTTCATGGACATCGAAGACGAGGCTTTCTCCTTCGACGCCTGACGGCGCGGGGGACGAACTGGAGGACGCGACAATGTCGGGGAACACCAAGCAGCCGGACACCGCCGCCGCACCGGCCCGCCGCGACTTCCTGAAGGCCATGACCGGCGCTTCGGCCGCAGCCGCCGCGGCTGTGGTCGGCTCGGAGACCGCCGAAGCCCAGGCCCCCGCCCGCGAAAGCCGCGACGAGCGCACCAAGGCCCGCTACCAGGCCAATTCCGCGCACGTTCAGGCCTTCTACCGCACCAACCGCTACTGAGGACGCCCCGATGCTGATCAAGCGCAAGTCCCAGGACGCCGCCCGTACCCGCCTCGCCGGCCTTGCCGGCGGCCTCACCTCCGGGGTGATGGATCGCCGCACATTCCTGGCCCGCTCCGGCCTCACCGCCGTCGGCGCCGTCACTGTCGGTTCGCTGACGCTCGGCGCCGTCCGCCGCGCGGAGGCGGTCGCCGCCCCGCAGCCGGGCGTCGCGATCACCGTGAAGAAGAACATGTGCACCCATTGCTCGGTGGGCTGCACCATCCGGGCCGAAGTGCAGAACGGCGTCTGGACCGGACAGGAGCCGGCCTGGGAGAGCCCGATCAACCGCGGCACCCATTGCGCCAAGGGCGCCTCGTCGCGCGAGATCGTCTTCGGCGAGCGCCGGGTGAAATATCCGCTGAAGCTGGTCGGCGGCCAGTGGCAGCGCATCTCGTGGGATCAGGCGTTCAACGAGATCGGCGACAAGATGATGGAAATCCGCGCCAAGTCGGGCGCCGATTCCGTCTACATGCTGGGTTCGGCCAAGTTCACCAACGAAGCCGCTTATCTCATGCGCAAGTTCGCGGCGTTCTGGGGCACCAACAACGTCGATCACCAGGCCCGCATCTGCCACTCGACCACGGTGGCAGGGGTCGCCAACACCTGGGGCTACGGCGCCCAGACCAATTCCTACAACGACATCCGCAATTCCAAGACCATGATCATCATGGGCGGCAATCCCGCGGAGGCGCATCCGGTCTCGCTGCAGCATGTGCTGAGCGGCAAGGAGATCAACCGCGCCAACATGATCGTCATCGACCCGCGCATGACCCGCACCGCGGCGCATGCGACGGAATATGTCCGCATCCGTTCCGGCACCGACATCCCGGTGATCTGGGGCATCATGTGGCACATCGTGAAGAATGGCTGGGAAGACAAGGACTTCCTCGCCAAGCGCGTCTACGGCATGTCGGAGGCGCTGAAGGAAGTCGAGAAGTGGGACCCGAAGACGGTCGAGGACGTGACCGGGGTTCCCGGCGCCCAGCTTGAGCGGGTGGCGAAGCTGTTCGCCACCGAGAAGCCCTCGACGCTGATCTGGTGCATGGGCGCCACCCAGCATTCGGTCGGCACCGCCAACGTGCGCGCCTACTGCACGCTGCTGCTGCTCACCGGCAATGTCGGCGCGCAGGGCACCGGCGCCAACATCTTCCGCGGCCATACCAACGTGCAGGGCGCGACCGATCTCGGCCTCGATGTCGGCAACCTGCCGCTCTATTACGGCCTCGTCGAAGGCGCCTGGCGACACTGGGCCCGCGTCTGGGACGTGCCTTACGACTATTTCGTCTCGCGCTTCGACGACGTGCCGGCCAAGGGCGGCCGCGCCGCGCGCACCGGCAAGCAGAACATGGAGGTGTCGGGCATCCCCTCGACCCGCTGGTTCGACGCGACGCTGCTGCCGGGCGAGCAGGTCGACCAGAAGGACAATATCAAGGCCATGTTCGTCATGGGCCACGGCGGCAACACCATTCCGCGTGTGCCGGGCGCCGTGGAGGGTCTCGGCAAGCTCGACCTGCTGGTCGTGGTCGATCCGCACCCGACCAATTTCGTCTCGCTTGGCAATCGGCGCGACGGCACCTATGTCCTGCCGGCCTGCACCAATTTCGAGTGCGACGGCTCGCGGACCGCGTCCAACCGGTCGCTCCAGTGGGGTGAGAAGGTGGTCGAGCCGATCTTCGAATCGGCCAACGACTACTGGATCATGTACAAGTTCGCGCAGAAGCTCGGCTTCGCCGCCGAGATGTTCAAGAACATCAAGATGGTGAAGGGCAAGTTCGGCGACGAGCCGGAGGCCGAATCCCTGCTCCGCGAGATCAATCGCGGCGGCTGGTCGACCGGCTATACCGGCCAGTCGCCCGAGCGCCTCAAGGCGCATATGGCGAACCAGGACAAGTTCGACATCGTCTCGCTGCGCGCGCCGAAGGAACTCGCCGATGTCGGCGGCGACTATTACGGCCTGCCCTGGCCGTGCTGGGGCAATCCGTCGGTACGGCACCCCGGCACGCACATCCTCTACAACACCAATCTGAGGATGATGGACGGCGGCGGCGCGTTCCGCCCGCGCTTCGGCCTGGAGCGCAACGGCGAGACGCTGCTGGCGCAGAATTCGTGGAACGTCGATTCGCCGATCCAGGACGGCTATCCCGAGTTCACCTACGCCATCTTCCAGCGGCTCGGCTGGGACGCCGATCTGACCGCCGAGGAGAAGGCGCAGATCGAGCGTCAGGGCGGCGCCAATCCCGGCGCGGTCAGCTGGGCCACCGACCTGTCGGGCGGCATCCAGCGCGTCTGCCTCGAGAAGAACGTCGTGCCGTTCGGCAACGGCAAGGCCCGCGCCATCGCGTGGAACCTGCCCGACCCGGTGCCGATCCACCGCGAGCCGATCTACACGCCGCGTCCCGATCTCGTCGCCAAATATCCGGCGCGCGCGGACGAGCGGAACCTGCGCATGCCCAACCTGCACACGACCTACCAGAAGGGGGCCGTGGACAAGGGTATCGCCCGTTCGTTCCCGATCATCCTCACCTCCGGCCGACTGGTCGAATATGAGGGTGGCGGCGAAGAGACCCGCTCCAACAAGTGGCTCGCCGAGCTGCAGCAGGACATGTTCGTGGAGATCAACCCGCGCGATGCAACCGCGCGCGGCGTCGTCGATGGCGGCTGGGTCTGGGTGGCAGGCCCCGAAGGCGGCCGGGCGCGCGTCAAGGCGCTGGTCACCGAGCGGGTTGGCCCGGGCGTCGCCTGGATGCCGTTCCATTTCGGCGGCTGGTACCAGGGCGCCGACCAGCGCGGCAACTACCCGCAGGGGACCGATCCGATCGTCCTCGGCGAGAGCGTCAACACGGTGACCACCTACGGCTACGACCCGGTGACGGGCATGCACGAAGGCAAGGCCACGCTCTGCCAGATCCAGGCGGCGTGAGAGGGAGGACCGATCCATGGCCCGCATGAAGTTCCTCTGTGACGCCGACCGTTGCATCGAGTGCAACGCCTGCGTCACTGCCTGCAAGAACGAGCACGACGTGCCCTGGGGCATCAACCGCCGGCGCGTCGTCACGATCAATGACGGCCGGCCCGGCGAGCGCTCCATCTCCATGGCCTGCATGCACTGCACGGACGCGCCCTGCGCCGCCGTATGCCCGGTGAACTGCTTCTACACCACCGCCGACGCGGTGGTGCTGCATTCCAAGGAACTGTGCATCGGCTGCGGCTACTGCTTCTACGCCTGCCCGTTCGGCGCGCCGCAATATCCGCGCGTCGGCAATTTCGGCTCGCGCGGCAAGATGGACAAGTGCACCTACTGCGCCGGCGGCCCGCTCGCCGACAATTCGGCGGCCGAATATGCCGCCTACGGCGCCAACCGCCTGGCCGAGGGCAAATTGCCGCTCTGCGCCGAGATGTGCTCCACCAAGGCACTGCTCGCCGGCGACAGCGACATGATCGCGACCATCTACAAGGAACGGGTGCTGAAGCGCGGCTACGGCTCCGGCACCTGGGGCTGGCAGACGGCCTACAAGGAAACCATCGCCATCTGATCCGCCGCGACGGAGGTTCCGCCACCGTCGCCACTGCATCGTCAATTCCGGGCGGCCGCCGATGCGGACCGTCCCGCAGGGAGGACCACCCGATGCGCTGCTCGCTTCGGTCTCTGGTTGCAGCTTTCGCGGTCGTGCTGGCGCTCTTCGCCGTCGCGCCGGCCTTCGCGCAGCAACCGTCCTCGGTCAATCCGACCGCTTCATCCGTTCAGGAGCGCCAGCTCATGGACGCGCTCCGGGCCGGCACGCCGGGCACCGGCACCACGCTTCACGGCCGCATCACCATTCCGGATGCCAATGCCAGCAACCTGATCCAGCCGCAGGGGCAGGCCTGGCGCAGCGTCCATCAGGGGCTGATGCACTGGATCGGCGCCATCGCCATCCTCGGCATGCTCGCCGTGCTGGTCCTGTTCTACCTGATCCGCGGTCGCATCAACATCGAGCATGGGCTGTCCGGCATCCGCATCCTGCGCTTCTCGACCTTCGAGCGGATGATCCACTGGATGGTGGCCGGCTGCTTCATCATTCTCGGCCTGTCCGGCCTCAACGTCACGGTCGGCAAGATCCTGCTGCTGCCGCTGATCGGCGAGGATGCCTTCGCGGCCATGTCGCAATGGGCGAAATACGCCCACAACTATCTGGCGTGGCCGTTCATGCTCGGGCTCGCCTGCATGTTCCTGGTGTGGATCGTCCACAACATCCCCTCGCGCCTGGACCTCGACTGGATCCGCCGCGGCGGCGGCCTCGTCGGCAGCGACCATCCGCCCGCCCGCAAGTTCAATGCGGGCCAGAAGGGCATCTTCTGGGCGGTGATGATCGGTGGCGCGGCGCTGTCCGTGTCGGGCATCTACCTGCTGTTCCCGTTCGCCTCAGGCGGCGTCCTGGCGATGCAGTTCTGGAACATCGTCCACGGCATTGCCGGTGTCCTGCTGATCGCGGTCATCCTCGCCCATGTCTATATCGGCACGGTGGGCATGGAGGGCGCGTCGGAGGCCATGACGACCGGCGAGGTGGACCTCAACTGGGCCAAGGAGCACCACTCGCTCTGGGTCGCGGAGGAGGTGGCCAAGGGCACCATGCACCCCCACGCAGCGGGCCAGCCGGCCGAGTAGGCCGCAGCCGATCATCGTTTCGACGAAACGCCCGGCCTCCCGCCGGGCGTTTCCTTTTGGGGCTGGCGGCTGCAACTGCCGCGATGGCGTGGTGCTATGCCTGCCGGATCGACAGATGGGCGATGACGGCGCCATGGTCCGACACGACGCGATCGCCCGCGTCCGGCGGACGGCCGGCATCCTTGTCGGTCAGATGATCGTTGACGTTGTTGACGTAGACGAGCGACCCGATCGGGACGCGCTCGGAAATCCCGTAGCGCTCCCTCAGGAGCGTGTCGGCGGCGTCCAGAGCGGTGAGATCGCGCGACAGGAGGATATGGTCGATCGTGGCGTAGTCGCCGCCGAATATGTGAGTGAAGAACACGTCTCGTCGGGCCCGCTCCTGAAACAGCGCGGCCGCATCCAAGAAACGGACCTTTTCGAACCGCGCCACCGCGCCGGCCATCGCGGCATTGTCGTAGGGCTCGCCCGTCACCGGGTTCAGCTTGTCCTTCGCCTTGAGGAAGCTGAAACGGAGTGTGTCTCCCCGGATGATCTGCGTCGACACGGCTTCGGGCGTGTCGTTGAGGTCTCCGGCCACGATGACGGTTCGCCCCTCACGCTCGATCCAGTCAACCAGCAGTCGCCGCGCGGCAGCCGCCTCCGCCAGCCGCTGGACCGACGAGCGAAGCAGCCCGACCGGGGGAGAGCGTGGGTCGAGGTCGGGCAGAATGTCCTCGGGCGCATAGGCGACGGGTGTGCCGTCGACCGTCATCGAAGCGGTCTTGGGATAGGCGGGCCGCTTGGACTTCATGTGCAGACCGCAGATGCGGATGGTCCGGCCGGCGATGTCGACATCCGCGACGACGGGCGCCCGCTCGAACTCCGTGACCCGGACGACCAGCTTCGAGCCGTCCCTTTCGGGATCGCCGATCTCGACCGGGGTCGGCATCGTGCTGGGCATCGGCACTTTCCGGGTGGCAATCCCGGCCCGGGCAAGCAGCCAGACCCGCGGAGTGTTGGTGCGCGTCTGATCGCTCTCGATCAGGCTGAAACCCGGAGCCATGCCGGCATCCGCGATGACCTCGCGAAGCAGGCTGCCATCCCAGACCTCCTGAAAGACCCAGACATCCGCCCGATAATTCCTCAGGACATTGGCGAGGGCCGCCTTCTTCCTGCGGACCTGCTCGTCGGTCCATTTCTCGCCTGGATAGAACTCGACGCCAGGCCGGGCCAGATTCTCCAGATTGAAGGTTCCGACGGCAAAGGGTCTCGGAGCGCCACCGACATGATTGGATTCCGCGACCAGCGTGTGCGACATGACAGAGCCCCCCTGAGCTGATGCAATTTGGAGATTATGTTGAGCTCAGATGCAACCATGAAGGTCATCGGACTTGCGGGATGGAGCGGCGCCGGCAAGACGACACTGCTGGCCGGCATCATCCCGCTGCTGGTGCGGCGGGGTCTCCGCGTCTCGACGCTGAAACACGCCCACCATGCTTTCGATATCGACCGTCCGGGCAAGGACTCCTACGAGCACCGTGCCGCGGGCGCGACGGAAGTCCTGGTCGCATCGGGCCGGCGCTGGGCGCTGATGCACGAACTCCGGGACGAGGGCGAGCCCAGCCTCGCGACGCTGCTTGGGCGCCTGTCGCCGGTTGATCTGGTGATCGTCGAGGGCTTCAAACGCGAGGCCCATCCGAAGGTCGAGGTGCATCGCACCGCGAACGGCAAGCCCTGGCTTCATGACGAGTTTACCGGCATCGTCGGCGTCATCGCCGATAGCGATCCGAGCGGCTGGACCGGTCGTCGCGCCCATCTCGACGACCATGCCGCCGCGGCCGACCTCCTCGCGGAACTGGCTGCGCCGCTCGGCGACGTCCTGCGCCGTCTCGAGACCGAAGCCGCATTGGCGCACTCGCCGCGCAAGGCAGGCTGATCCCATGGCCCAGCTCTCATCCGATCAGTTCGCTTTCGGCGGCCAGCTCCTCTCCATCGAGGATGCGCTCGACCGGGTCACGGCGGGGCTCCGGCCCGTCGAGGGGATGGAGGAGGTCAGCCTGATCGATGCCGATGGCCGCATCCTCGGCGAGCCGCTCATCGCGCCCGTAAGCCTGCCCCCCTTCTTCAACTCGGCGGTCGACGGCTATGCGGTCCGCTTCGCCGACCTCTTGCCCGGCAGGGAAACCAGCCTTGCCGTCGGCGGGCGCGTTCCGGCGGGTGCCGAGGCGGGCGCGCTGGTCGCGGGACAGGCGGTCCGCATCTTCACCGGCGCACCGATGCCGACAGGCTGCGACACGGTATTCATGCAGGAAGACGTGCGGCTCGACGGCGACCGCGTCGTGCTGCCGCCGGGCCTGAAGCCCGGGGCCAATTGCCGCCCGGCGGGCGAGGACCTGATGGCGGACTCGCTTGCCCTGATGGCCGGCCGGGCCATGACTCCCGAAACCATCGCGCTTGCCGCCGCTCTCGGCGTGACCCGTCTCGCGGTGCGCCGCCGGGTGCGCGTCGCCGTCTTCTCGACAGGGAACGAGATCGTCTCGCCCGGCCAGCCCCTCGGGGACGCACAGCTCTACGATTCCAACCGCTTCACCCTTCAGGCGCTGTTGCGTCGGTTGGGTGCTGACGTCACCGATCTCGGCATCCTCCGCGACGAGCCGGGCGCCATCGAGACGGCGCTGCAAGCGGCAGCCGCGGGGCATGACCTGATCCTCACCTCGGGCGGCGTCTCCACCGGCGAGGAGGATCACGTCAAGGCAGCGGTGGAGGCGGTCGGCAGCCTCGCCTTCTGGCGGCTCGCGATCAAGCCGGGGCGGCCTGTGGCGATGGGCGTCATCCCCTCAGCAAATGGCGAGGCTGCCGCCTTCATCGGCCTGCCGGGCAATCCGGTCGCCGTCTTCGTCACCTTCGCCCATGTGGTGCGGCCGTTCCTCGCGGTGCTGGCGGGTGGCCGGCCGTCGGTGCCCATGGCGCTGCCGGTTCGCGCGGCCTTCGCCTATGCCAAGAAGGCGGGCCGCCGAGAGTATGTCCGCGTCGCCCTGCGGCGCGCGCCGGACGGAACGATGGAAGCGGTAAAGCACCCGCGCGACGGGGCCGGCGTCATCACCTCGCTGACCGAGACGGACGGGCTGGTGGAGCTGCCGGAGAAGGTCGAAACGGTGACACCCGGCGATCAGGTCGCATTCCTCAGCTACTCGCTGCTGCGCTGACCGTCAGGCGCCGGGATACCGCGCCAGAATCGCCTCGGCCTCTGCGAGGTCCTCGGGGCGATTGGCATTGAAGAAGGGATCGAAGGGTTCGAGCGGCCAGACGGCCTCGGTGATGCCGTGCAGCGCCGTCCAGCGGTCGATCTTGCGGATGTCCTCGACCACCAGCGCGTGCCGCAGCTCAGCCGCAAGCGCGACGGGCCAAAGGCCGACGACGGGATGCGTCTGGTCGCCGGAGCGCGCGCAGGCAAGCGGGGTTCCGGCCGCAAGGCGGGCGGCATGCAGCCGGGCGACGAGATCCGTCGGCAGAAAGGGCGAATCCGTCGGAATCGAGACGACCCAGTCGATGTCCGGCCGGCTCTCCCGCGCCCATTCGAGCGCTGCGAGAATGCCCGCCAGCGGCCCGGCAAAGCCTTCCACGGTATCGGCGACCACCGGCAGGCCCGTCGCCGCGAAGCGCGCGGGGTCGCCATTGGCATTGAGGATCAGACCGTCGCATTGCGGCGCCAGCCGGCCGATGGCGCGATCGAGCAGCGTGCGGCCGCCGATGGCGCGCATCGGCTTGTCGCCGCCGCCCATGCGGCGGGCGAGGCCGCCCGCGAGCAATACGCCGAGCGCCGGCGGATGGGCGAGGTCGTTCATGCGTCAGTCCTCGGCGCCCTTGCGGCGGTGGCGGGCGCTCTCCTCCTCGACGAAGCTGAGATCCTGATCGAAGACGATGCGGTCCTCGCCGGAGAGCGCCACGAAGCGCTTGCCCTTGGCGCGGCCGATCAGGGTCAGGCCGCACTGGCGCGCCAGTTGCACGCCCCAGGCCGTGAAGCCCGAGCGCGAGACGAGGATGGGGATGCCCATGCGCACGGTCTTGATGACCATTTCCGAGGTCAGCCGCCCGGTCGTGTAGAAGATCTTGTCCGCACCGCTCTCGCCGTGGCGGAACATCCAGCCGGCGATCTTGTCCACCGCGTTGTGGCGGCCGACATCCTCCATATAGACCAGCGGCTTGTCCTGGCGGCACAGGACGCAGCCATGGATGGCGCCGGCCTCCAGATAGAGCGAGGGCATGGTGTTGATGGCGTGGGTCAGCCGGTAGAGCCAGGACGTCCGGAATTCCGCCTTCGGCAGTTCGATCTCCGACAGCGCCTCCATCAGGTCGCCGAAGGCCGTGCCCTGCGCGCAGCCGGAGGTCTGCGTACGCTTCTTCAGCTTCGCCTCGAAATTGGTGTGCTCTTCCGTGCGCACCACAACGACTTCGAGATCCTCGTCGTAGTCGACGCCCGTCACGACGTCGGACGGCTTCAGCATGTTCTGGTTCAGCAGGTAGCCGATGGCGAGATAGTCTGGATAGTCGCCGATCGTCATCATCGTGACGATCTCCTGCGCGTTCAGATAGAGCGTCAGGGGGCGCTCCACGGTGACGGAGGTTTCAAGCCGCTCGCCTTTCTCGTTCACGCCCGAGACCTTCTCGGTCAGGCGCGGATCGGACGGGTCGGGAACGATGAAAGGTGCGCTGTCTGGCATGGCGTCGGAACAGGAATTGACCCCGCCTGACTAGCACGGCGCCGGGGCGTCGCGCCAATCAGGCATGGGCGGCCACCCTATTCGCGCGGCAGACCCGGCGCGGCAAAGCCGTGCTTCGCCAGAATGCGCTGAGCCGCTGGCGAGAGGATCATCAGCGACAGCCGGTAGGCGGCCGGCGAGGCGTCGTTCATCACGGTCAGGCCGTAGTCTGCGCCGACTGCGAGTTCGGCAGGCAGGCGCACCGTGCGGATGCCCGGCTGTTCGCGGGCGACGGGACCCGCATTGGTGCAGTAGGCGAGGAACAGGTCCGCCTTGCCCTCGGCGATGACGTGACCGTAGGCGTTGCGTCCCGGCGGCACCGGCGCGCTATCCGACCCTCCGGTCAGGTTCAGCGCCTTGCTCTCCAGCGCGGCGCGGGCCCCCCGCCGCACTGCCTCGGCGCGGGCGAAGACCTGATAGGCATAATCGCCCGCGGGATCGGCGCGCGGCGTCGAGGTGCCGAGCTTCACGCCGGGATCGAGCATTCGTTCCAGCAGGTTCGCGCTCGTCACATCGAGCCCGGGCCTCACGAAGGCGCAGAGCTCGTTGCGAGCGAAGAGCACGACCGGACCAGCCTTGCCAGCGCTCGCCAGCGATTGCGGATGAGCCATGTTGGCGGAAGCGAAGACCTCCGCGCGCTCTCCACCCGCGATGGCGTCGCGGATCAGCCCGGATGGACGGTACGCCTGCACGACTTTCGTCCCGTCGGCCGACTCGAAGGCCGCGGCCACCTCGGTGAGTGCACCGCGCAGGCTCCCGGCCGCATGCAGCAGCACCGGATCGGCGGCAGGCGCCGGCGAGGCCGTCACGGCCAGCGCCAGCGCCACGATGAGCCCACGCATGTCACGCTCCGCTATCGGTCGCGTTCGGAAAGAACAGCTGCTGGCCGCCGACCTTGTAGTCCGCGATGGCTTTCTGGCCTTCGGGGCTCACCACCCAATCGATGAAGGCCTGTGCGTCGGCCTGTTTCACATGGGCATGGCGCTGCGGACTGACGAGCATGATGCCGTACTGGTTGAACAGGCGCTTGTCGCCCTCGACGAGGATGTCGAGGTCGCCACGGTTGCGGAACGACAGCCAGGTGCCACGGTCGGCGAGGACGTAGGCGTTCATGCCGCCAGCCGTATTGAGCGCCGCGCCCATGCCCTGACCGATCTCGCGGTACCAACTGCCGCGCGTCGCCGCGAGATCGATGCCGGCATCGCGCCAGAGCGTCAGCTCGGCCTGATGGGTGCCCGAGCGGTCGCCGCGCGAGACGAAGGGTGCTGCCTTCGTCTGGATCGCGCGGAGAGCCGCGACGATATCCCGCGAGCCCTTGATGCCAGCGGGGTCGCTCTTCGGACCGATCAGCACGAAGTCGTTGTACATGACGGCGCGGCGCGGGCCGCCGTGTCCGTCGGCGACGAACTTGTCCTCGGCCGCGCGCGCGTGCACGAAGACGACATCCGCATCGCCGCGCCGGCCGGTGTCGAGCGCCTGGCCCGTGCCCTGGCTGATGACGCGCACCTCGATGCCGGTCTTGGCCTTGAACAGCGGCAGGATGTGGTTGAACAGGCCGGAATCGACCGTCGACGTGGTCGACGCGACGGTGATGAAGCGCGTGCCGGCCGGTGCGGCCGTCGTCGCGGAGGGGCGCGAATCCTGCGCCACCGCGGCAGCGCCCAGAACCAGAAGCGCGGCTCCCGCCGTCATCAGGTGTCTCTTCGTCAGCATCGGTCTCTCCTTGGGTTTTCGTTGGTCACCAGACGAGGTCGCCGGCGACGAAGGCGCGTGCCTCCGCGCTTGCCGGCGTCTCGAAGAAGGCGGATGTCGGCGCGTCCTCGACGAGGCCGCCGCGGTTGAGAAACAGCACGCGGTCGGCAAGCCGGCGCACCTGTCCCATATCGTGGCTGGCCATGACGAGGGTGACGCCCTCCGCCTTGAGGGCCAGAAGCATCTCCTCGACCTGCCGTGTCGCGCCCGGATCGAGCTGAGAGGTCGGCTCGTCGAGGAACAGCACTTCCGGCGCCATCGCCCAGGCCCGCGCGATGGCCAGCCGCTGCTGCTCGCCGCCGGACATCAGGCGCGCGGGCCGGGTTGCGAGATCGGTCATGCCGAACCGCTCCAGCGCGGCCACGCAGCGCGCGTTGCGGTCGCTGCGCGAGAGGCCGATGGCGGCAAGGGCATGCAGGATGTTGGCGCGCGCCGAGCGGCGGAGCATGACCGGCTTCTGGAACACCATCGCATGGCGCTTCAGCCCACCGACAATGCCATCGGCGACTGCCCATCCGACGTGGCCCGCGGACGGGCGCATCAATCCATGGCACATCCGCAGGGTCAGCGACTTTCCCGACCCGTTCGGGCCGATCAGCGCCGTTACGCCGCCGCGCGCCAGCGCAAAGCCGACCCCGTCGAGCAGGCGCTTGCCACCCGCCTCGAAGGTCAGCCCCTCCACGGACAGCGGCAGGATCGAGGTCGTGTCGCGCATCGCCGTCATCCCGCGAAGCGCGCGCCGACGCGGCTCGCCGCATAGGTGACGGCGTTGATACCGAGCGTCAGGGCGATGAGGACGATGCCAAGGCCGAGCGCCAGCGGCAGGTCTCCCTTCGAGGTTTCGAGCGCGATCGCCGTCGTCATGGTGCGCGTGTAACCGGCAATGTTGCCGCCGACGATGAGGACTGCGCCGACCTCGGCGCTGGCCCGGCCGAAGCCGGCGAGGATCGCCGTCGCCAGCGCGAAGCGACCGTCCCAGAGCAGCGTCGGGATGGCGCGGATACCCGTCAGCCCAAGCGAGGCAAGATGCTCGCGATATTCGCCGTGCAGGTCCTCGATGAGCTGGCGGGTGATCGCAATGACGATGGGCAGGACCAGAAGCGTCTGCGCAACCACCATGGCCGCCGGCGTGAACAGCAGGCCGAGCGAGCCGAGCGGCCCCGAGCGCGACAGGACGAGGAAGACGATGAGCCCGGCGACGACCGGCGGCAGGCCCATCAGGCCATTGACCAGCACGATGACGGCGCCGCGTCCCGGAAAGCGCGCCAGCGCCAGCAGCGCCCCGGCCGGCAGCCCGATCAGCGCCGCCAGAACCACGGCCGACAACGTCACCGTCAGCGACAGGCCGACAATGGCGTAGAAGGCGTGATCGCCGCCGAATACGAGCCCGAAGGCGGCTGAGAGAGCCTGAGTGACGTCCAAGAGATCCAAGCCACGGCTGGTGCCAGATTTCTTGCGAACCTTACGAATTCGATCTATTCAAGCGCAAATGTGGAATTTATGCATCCAGGCGCTGTCATATGCAGGATGATGTCTATCTGACCACGGAAGAGGCGGCGCTCTACCTGCGGCTCAAGGAGCGCAAGCTCTACGAACTGGTGGCGCAGAGCGCGATCCCTTGCGCGAAAGTCACCGGCAAATGGCTGTTTCCTCGCGTCGCGCTCGACCGCTGGATCGCCGCGGGCATGGCGCGGCCGGAGGGCTTCGTGGCGGAAGCGCCGCCGGCGATCATCGGCGGCAGCCATGACCCGTTGCTCGAATGGGCGGCGCGCCAGTCAGGATCGGGTTTCGCGCTGCTTGCGGAGGGCTCGGAGGCCGGTCTCGACCGGCTGGAGCGCAACGAGGTTGCGGCGGCAGCGATCCACCTTCATGGGCAGGGCGACGACGAAGCGGCCAACCTCGCCGGTGTCGCGGCGCGCGCCGGACTGCATGACGCCGTGGTGATCGCGTTCTGCCGGCGAGAGCAGGGGCTGCTCGTGGCACCGGGCAACCCGCGGGGCATTGCATCGCTCGGCGACGCCGCCCGCAGCGGCGCACGCGTCGGGATGAGGCCGCCCGGCGCCGGGGCGCAGCTCCTTCTCGAAGCGCTGGCCGCGCGCGCCGGCTGCGGGATCGATGGCCTCAACCGCGTTGCCGCCCCCTATCCGACCGGTCCGGACCTGGCCCTCGGCCTGCGCAACGGCGAAATCGACTGCGGCATCGCGACCCGAGCCGTCGCCGACCTGCACGGCGTCAGCTTCGCGCCGCTGCTGTGGGAACGCTTCGACCTCGTTCTGCGGCGGCGGACGTTCTTCGAACCCGCCGCACAGAGCCTCTTCGCGCTGGTGCGGCAACCCGCGTTCGGCAAGCGCGCCGGCGTTCTCGGCGGCTATGACATCGCCGACGCTGGCAACATCCGGCTCAACCGCTAGAATCGGCGGCTTTCGTCTGGGAGCGTCATGTTGCCCCCCACCGTCCTCACGCCGCTGTCGGATGCCAGGACCCTGCTGCTGGCCGCGCTGCCGGCACCCGTGCCACGGGTCATGCCTTTGGGCGAAGCGGCCGGGCTGGTTTCGGCTGCGACCATTGTGTCCCCCGGCCCCGTGCCGGCCCGCGCCATCGCACAGCGGCGGGGCGTGGCGGTCACGGCCTCCGAACTGGTTGGCGCATCGCCCTACGCACCGGTGATGCTGTCGGTCCCGCCGCAGGCCGTCATGCCGGGCGATGCCTTGCCGCCTTCGCGCGATGCCGTCCTGCCACTGGACGCAGTGAACGCAGACGGCCCCTTTCACGAGATTGGGCAACCGGCTTATCCCGGTGAAGGCGCGGTCCTTTCCGGCGCCGATCTCGCCGCAGGCTCGGCCATTGTCCGCGCGGGCGAAACGCTGACGCCAGCCGTCCTGCTGGCGCTCCGGCTCGCGGGGATCAACGAGGTATCGGCGCTCGCGCCCGCCATCGCCGTGACGTCGCCGGAAGGCGAGGCCGGCGCATCGCCGGACATCGAGTGGCTGCGCGCAACCCTTTCCGGCGCCGGCTGCCGCCTGGTCGCGGCGAACGCGGCGGAGCTGATCGTTGAGGTCACGCGCGCTATCGACGCCGTCGCGGGCAGCCAGTCCATGACGCGCATTTCCGGGCTTGCGCTAAGCCCGGGCGGCGAGACCGCGATCGACCTCGGCGCGGCGCGGCCGATTGTCACCGTCGCGCCGCGCTTCGACGCCATGGCCGGGGTCTTCCTTGGCGTGCTGTTGCCGTTCATCGCGGCGAGAACTGGGCGCAGGCTCCGCGGCGCCACCCGGCCGCTGACGCGCAAGCTTGTCTCGCAGGTCGGTTTCACCGACATTGCGCTCCTGCGCGACACGGGCGACGGCTACGAGCCGCTGTCCGTCGGCAGGACGCCGCTCGCGGTCCTGCTGACCGCCGACGCGGCGGCAATCATCGATCCCGGCAGCGAGGGCGCCGCAGCCGGCACGCCGCTCGACGCCATCCCGCTCCGAGAGCCTTTCGAACCGCAATGAACCCGTCCGCCGCCATCGTCCAGGACCAGTTTCTGAAAGTGTTGTCCCGCGAGGAGGCCGTCGCCCGGTTCCGCGCGGCGCTCCAGCTGCGGCCGCTCAGCGCGGAGACGGTCGGGCTCGATCACCTCGCCGGCCGCACATTGGCGGCGACGCTCGCCGCGCCGGTCGACGCGCCGCCCTTCGACCGTTCGGTGGTGGACGGCTTCGCGATCCGCGCCGCGGATGTCGCAGGTGCCAGCGAAACCGGACCGGCGTGGCTTGCGCTCAACGGCGAGACCATCGCCTGCGGCACGGAGCCGCGCGTTGCGGTCGCCACTGGTTCTGCCACGCCGATCGCGACTGGCGGCCCAATCCCGCGCGGCGCGGACGCGGTGGTGATGATCGAGCACACCCGCTTCGAGGCGGACACGGGTTTGGCGGTGACACGCCCGGTCGGGCCGGGACAGAACATCGCCTTTGCCGGATCGGACATCGCGCGCGGCGAAACCCTGCTGAGACGCGGCACGGTCATCGGGGCACGCGAGATCGGCATGTTGGCCGCGGTCGGCGCGGACAGCGCCTCGGTCTGGCGCAAGCCGCGCGTCGCGGTGATCTCCACCGGCGACGAACTGGTGCCGCCGGGCGCGCCGCTGCGCCCAGCTGCGATCTACGATTCCAACGGCCCTATCGTCGCTGCCGCCCTCGAGGAGAATGGCTGCATCGCGGTGCGCTTCGGCGCAGTGCCTGACGATGCGGTCCTGCTCGAGGCGACGATCCGCGAGGCGCATGCCACCTGCGACGCCGTCATCCTGTCGGGCGGCACCTCCAAGGGCGCGGGCGACCTTACCTACCGGATGGTCGAGAAACTGGGCGAGCCGGGCATCGTCGCGCATGGCGTCGCGCTGAAGCCGGGCAAGCCGCTCTGCCTTGCGGTGTGCAACGGCAAGCCGGTGGTCATCCTGCCGGGCTTCCCGACCTCGGCCATGTTTACCTTCCACGACATCGTCGCGCCGGTGCTGCGCATCCTCGCAGGGCTCGCCGAGCGCCCGGAGGTGACGGTCGATGCGCGCGTTCCCGTCCGCATCCCATCCGACCTCGGCCGCACCGAATTCGTCATGGTCGCGCTGTCCCGGGATCAGGACGGCGCCGTTGCCTTTCCGGTCGGCAAGGGATCCGGCGCGGTGACCGCGTTCAGCCAGGCGGACGGGTTCCTGACCATCGACGCCCTCGCCGAGGCCCTGCCCGCCGGCAGCGCCGCTTCCGTGACGCTGTTTGCGCCGCACCTGGCGATGCCTAACCTGTCGATCGCGGGGAGCCATTGCGTCGGGCTGGATGCCGTCATCTCGGCTCTCGCCGACCGAAGCGTCACCGCGCGGTCGCTCGCCCTCGGCAGCCTCGGCGGCCTCGCCGCACTGAAGCGGGGCGAATGCGACATCGCGCCGATCCATCTGCTCGACCCCGCCTCGGGCCTCTACAACACGCCGTTCCTGTCCACGACGATGCGCCTCGTGCCGGGCTGGCGACGCATGCAGGGGTTGGTTCATCGCGCCGGTGACAGCCGGTTCGCTGGCGCGGCCTCCCCGGCCGAGGCGGTCATCGCCGCGCTTGCCGATCCCGACTGCCTGATGGTCAACCGAAACCAGGGCGCCGGGACGCGCGTGCTGATCGACGGGCTGCTCGGCGGACGGCAGCCGCCCGGCTACTGGAACCAGCCGCGTTCGCACAATGCGGTGGTCGCGGCCATCGCGCAGGGACGGGCCGACTGGGGGATAGCCATCGCGCCGGCTGCGGCCGCACTGGATCTCGCCTTCATCCCGCTCGCCGAAGAGCACTATGACTTTGCCGTGGCGCGCGAGACCCCGAACCCGGCCGTTGCGCTGTTCGAGGCCGCTGTCGGAGAAGCCAGCGAAGCCCTGCGAGCGCTGGGCTTCACGCCGGTTGCAGGCCACTAGCCCAAAGCGACGCAGGTCGATCCCGCACCGGTCCCGCGAGGCTGGACGGCGCCAGCCTCGCGGCGATGTGCCGACGGGTCAGTCGAGACGCGCGCCGCGCAGGCGGAGCGAGTTGCCGATGACGCTGACCGAGGACAGCGCCATCGCCGCCGCCGCGATCATCGGCGACAGCAGCAGACCGAAGGCCGGATAGAGGACACCGGCGGCGACGGGAACGCCAAGCGCGTTGTAGGCGAAGGCGAAGAACAGGTTCTGGCGGATATTGCTCATGGCCGTGGCCGAGAGCCTGCGCGCGCGAACCAGACCCATCAGGTCGCCCTTGAGGAGCGTGATGCCGGCACTCTCCATGGCGACGTCGGTGCCGGTGCCCATGGCGATGCCGACATCGGCAGTCGCGAGGGCCGGAGCGTCATTGACCCCGTCGCCGGCCATGGCGACCACCCGGCCCTGCTGGCGATAGCGCGCCACGACATCGGCCTTGCCGTCCGGGAGGACGTCGGCCTCGACATCGTCGATGCCGAGCTGGCGCGCAACCGCGAGGGCGGTCGTGCGGTTGTCGCCCGTGAGCATGACGATCCGCAGACCTTCGGCGCGCAGTTCCGCCAGCGCCTGCGGCGTCGTCGGCTTCACCGGATCGGCGATGGCGACGAGACCCGCGGGCGCACCGTCCACCGCGACGTAGATCACGGTCGCGCCGTCACCCCTGAGGCTGTCGGCCTGCGCGGCCAGGCTGGCGGTCGCCACGCCCTGCTCGGCAAGGAACTTGGCATTGCCGAGCAGCACGCGCTTGCCGTCCACGACACCGATGACGCCCTTGCCGGTCGGCGAGTCGAAATCGGCGACCGGCCGGGTCGCGATGCCCCGCTTCTGCGCCGCTTCGACGATCGCCATGGCAAGCGGGTGCTCGCTCGGCTTCTCGGCGCTCGCGGCAATCGCCAGCACCTCGGTCTCGTCGAACCCGCCGACGGGAACCACGGACGTCACCGCGGGCCGACCGGCGGTGAGCGTGCCGGTCTTGTCGATGATCAGCGTGTCGACCTTCTCCATCCGCTCCAGCGCCTCGGCGTCACGGATCAGGACACCGGCCTGCGCGCCACGGCCGACACCCACCATGATCGACATCGGCGTCGCGAGGCCGAGCGCGCAGGGGCAGGCGATGATCAGCACGGCTACGGCGGCGACGAGCCCGTAGGCGAACTGCGGCGAAGGTCCGAACATGTACCAGGCGAAGAATGCGACGACGGCGACGAGCATGACGCCCGGCACGAACCAGGAGGAGACCTGGTCGGCCAGCCGCTGGATCGGCGCGCGCGACCGCTGAGCACTGGCGACGAGCTGGACGATCTGCGACAGCATCGTGTCACTGCCGACCTTCTCGGCGCGGATCACGAGCGCGCCCGACTGGTTGAGCGTGCCGCCGATGACCTTCTCGTTGACGATCTTGGTGACAGGCATGGATTCGCCGGTGACCAGCGATTCATCGACCGCCGAGCGACCCTCCACGACGACGCCGTCCAGCGGCACCTTCTCGCCGGGGCGAACGCGGACCACGTCGCCGACCTGCAGCGCATCGACCGGCACCTCGTCCTCGCTGCCGTCCTCGCGGATGCGCCTTGCAGTCTTGGGCGCAAGGTCGAGCAGCGCGCGGATCGCGCCGCTGGTGCTGTCGCGCGCCTTGAGCTCCAGCACCTGCCCGAGAAGCACCAGCACGGTGATCACGGCCGCCGCCTCGAAATAGACAGCGACCGAGCCGTCATGGCCGCGGAAGGCCGACGGGAACAGGCCCGGCACTGCAGTGGCAACGATGCTGTAGGTCCAGGCGACGCCCGTGCCGATGGCGATCAGCGTGAACATGTTGAGGTTGCGGGTGACGATGGATGCCCAGCCCCGCTCGAAGAACGGCCAGCCGGCCCACAGGACGACCGGGGTTGCCAGCGCCAGCTGCCACCAATTCGAAGTCTGGCCGCTGATCGTGTGGTCGAGGCCCAGCAGGTGCCGCCCCATCTCCAGGAAGAAGACGGGGACGGCCAGAACGAGGCCGATCCAGAACCGGCGCGTCATGTCGGCGAGCTCGGGATTGGGACCGGAATCGGCGGTGACGAGAAGCGGCTCCAGCGCCATGCCGCAGATGGGGCAACTGCCCGGGCCGATCTGCCGCACCTCGGGGTGCATCGGACAGGTGTAGACGGTGCCCTCCGGCACGTCCTCGGCCTTGGCCGGAACGGGGTTCAGGTACTTCTGCGGATCTGCCTCGAACTTGGTCTTGCATCCCGCCGAGCAGAAGAAATGGTCGTGACCCTCGTGCGTCGTTCGATGCTTGGCGGTCGCCGGATCGACCGTCATGCCGCAGACGGGGTCCTTGACCTTGCCGACATCGGCAACCGCGCCCGGGCCGTGATGGTGATGATGGTCGTGCTGACCGCCATGGCCATGGCCGCCACTGCAGCAGGAGCCCTTCGGCATGGCGTGATCGTGTGCGCTCATGATGTTCTACCTCTCTTGACGGGCACCCTAGGCCTTCCCATCATTGGAAGGTCAAGAGGGTTGTGACCATGAATATTGGGCAGGCAGCAAAGCGTTCCGGCGTCTCGGCGAAAATGATCCGCTACTACGAGTCGATCGGCCTCGTGCCGTCTGCGGATCGTCTGGAAAGCGGCTATCGGGATTATGCCGAGGACGACGTGCATCGGCTGGTCTTCGTCAGGCGCGCCCGGGATCTGGGATTCTCGATCCCGCGCATCCAAGATCTGCTGGAGCTCTGGGGCAATACCGGCCGCAGCAACGGCGAGGTGCGCGCGCTGGCTGCGTCCCACGTTTCCGAGCTTGAGGCGCAGGCGAGGAAGATCACCGGCATGATCGGCACGTTGAGGGGGCTGATGACGTCCTGCGAGCGCGCCGGACACCGGGCGCATTGTCCGATCATGGACGAGCTCGCCGATCATCACCGCCCGCCCCCTGTCAGACCCAAGGCGAAGGCGCGAACCGTCGCCGGCCGGCAAGAAAACGATACGCGCGGGGCAGGTTCCGAAACCGTCGGGAAAAGCGGACGAGAGGTTGTCGGCCGATAAGCTCCGCAGTCCATGACGGACGTATGGAGACCAAGATGAAGCATATCGCTTCTGCCGCCTTCGCTCTCGCCCTGTTTCCGGCACTCGCGCAGGCCGACCCCTATCCGACCACGCTGAGCCAGGAGGAGCAGGAGCGCCACGAGTTCCTCGACGCCCAGCGGGGTCGCTCCAGCGGCCTGGAGCGATCTTTCGGCGGCCATTTCGGCGTTCCGCGCGCCGACCGCCAGTCGGTCCGGCAGATCGAGGAGCGGCAGGGTCTGACGCCGGACTCCACAGCCTCGATCCCCCGCCCGGCGCGCTGATCGGCCGGCATCGACCATCGAGGGGCCGCGCAGCATTGCGCGGCCCTTATCGCGCCTGCTTCTGGTCGCCGAGATAGGTGGCGAACACCGAGATCCGCTCGCCCGAGAACAGCACGACGTCATAGCGGTCGGGCTCGGCACCTGGGGCCTCCATGCCAGGCGATCCGACCGGCATGCGCGGAACCGCCAGGCCGCTCGCCTGCGGGCGGGTTTCCAGCAGCCGCCTCACCTCCGCCGCCGGGACGTGGCCCTCAAGGACATAGCCGCCGATCTGAGCGGTGTGGCACGAGCGGAGCGCGGGCGGCACGCCCAGCTCCGTCTTCCTGCGGTTCATGAGTGGATCGATGCGGACATCCGCCTCGAAGCCCGCCGCCTTCATGTGCTCGACCCAGGCGCCGCAGCACTCGCAATTCTCGTCGCGAAACACGACCAGGGTGCGGGCATTCGCCCGAGCGGGCCCATTGACCAGCAGCGCACCGGCGGCCGCGACGAACAGGCGTCTCGACATGAAATCCATTGTGGTTCCTCCAAATGCCGATGGCCCGCGGCATGAGCCGCAGGCCTGTGGCTGTTGACCGTGGCCCCGCCGCTCAGCGGGCGCGCTGGATGCGCGTGACCGTGATGTTGCCATTGACGCGGGAGGCCTCGAAGGTGACGCGGTCCCCCTGCCTGACCTGCTGCAGCATGGCCGGATCGGCAACGCGGAACACCATGGTCATGGGGTCCATTTCGAGATTGGGGATCGCCCCGTGCTTCAGCGTGATCCGGCCGCGGTCCGTCTCGATCTTCACGACCTCGCCGTTGATCGACTGGGCCGAGGCGACGGACAGGCTTGCCGCCAGCATGGCGCCGGCAAAACCGAGGGTCGAGGCGATCTTCATGCGCGTTCTCCTTGCTGCTCGTATTAGCGGACGGTGATGCGGCCATGCATGCCGGCTTCGTAGTGACCGGGGATCAGGCAGGCGTATTCGAAGACGCCGCTATGGGTGAATTTCCAGACGATCTCGCCGACCTTGGCGGACTCGACGCGCACCGCGTTCGGGTCGGCATGCTCCATGTCCGGATTGGCCTGCATCTGCACCTTGTGGCGTTGATTTCCCTCAAGCGTGTCGATGACCATCTCGTGTTCGAGCGCGCCCGAATTACGGACGATGAAGCGGACGGTGTCGCCGCGGTTGATGGTGACCTGCGGCGGCGTGAACAGCATGCGGCCGTTCTGCTCGATCATCCGGATCTCGATGGTCTTGTTGACCTGCGCGCGGTTGCCGGCCTCGCCGGCCGCGTCAGGCCCGTGGGCCATGGTCGCGGTGGAGATCAGCATGCCGGCCGCGACGGCCATGATCCGAGGCAAATGGGTCAAGGAAGTGCTCCGTTGCTAGTGGTTCGAGTGGTGTCCGCCGCCGCCATTGCTGCGGCGTGCACGGCGGGCTGCGCGATCGAGAACACGGGCGGTCGGCTCCGGGCCGGGAGGCGCGGCGGCGCGCACTGGCGCAGGCGGCGGCGCGCCCTTCCATTCGTAGGAAACGGTGCCGGACGGATGCTGGTACCAGCCGGGATCCTTGTAGTCGCCGGCCGCAATGCCCTCGCGGACCTTCACCGTCGTGAACATGCCGCCCATTTCGACCGGACCGAACGGACCATCGCCGGTCATCATCGGCAGGGTGTTCGCCGGCAGCGGCATCTCCATCGAGCCCATCTCGCCCATTCCTGCGCTGCCCATGGGCATGAAGCCGGGAACGATGTTGCGGATGGCCCGCGAGACCTGACGCTGATCGACGCCGATCATGGTCCTGACGTCATGGCCCATGGGGCCCATCGTGTGGTGCGCCTTGTGGCAGTGGAGCGCCCAGTCGCCTTCATGGACTGCGTGGAACTCATAGGCGCGCATGGCGCCGACCGGCACGTCGATCGTGACCTCGGGCCAGCGCGCCTCCGGCCTCACCCAGCCGCCATCCGTGCAGGTGACCTCGAAGTCATAGCCGTGCATGTGGATGGGGTGATTGGTCATGGTGAGATTGCCGACACGCACCCGCACGCGGTCGTTCTTGCGGACCACCAGCGCGTCCAGCCCCGGCCAGGTGCGACTGTTGATGCACCACAGATTGAAGTCGGTCATGGTCGCGACCTTCGGCACGTAGGTGCCGGGGTCGATGTCGTAGGACTGCAGCAGGAAGACGAAGTCGCGGTCGACGCGATGCAGCGCGGGATCGCGCGGATGGACCACGAAGAAGCCCATCATGCCCATCGCCATCTGGACCATTTCATCCGAATGCGGGTGGTACATGAACGTGCCGCTCTTCTGGAGCTGGAACTCGTAGACGAAGGTCTTGCCGGCGGGGATGTGCGGCTGGGTCAGGCCGCCGACGCCATCCATGCCGTTCGGCAGGATCTGGCCGTGCCAGTGCACGGCTGTGCTCTCCGGCAGGCGGTTGGTCACGAAGATGCGGACCTTGTCGCCCTCCACCGCTTCGATGGTCGGCCCGGGACTCTGGCCGTTATAGCCCCACAGATGCGCCTTCATGCCTGGCGCGATCTCGCGCACAACGGGCTCGGCGACCAGATGGAATTCCTTCCAGTCGCCGTTCATGCGGAACGGCAGGGTCCAGCCGTTCAGTGTCACCACGGGCTGGTAGTCGGGCCCGGTTGACGGCGCCCGCGGGGCCTGCGTCTGCGGGCTGTCCATCGTGGCGAGGTCCGGCAGGCTCGCGACCTGGGCGTGGCCGCTGACCTGGGTCGCGCCGACGAGAGCGAGGCCGGCGCCCGCGCGGCTCATGAATCCTCGACGGGATACTGACATCGGCTTTCTCCTAATGACCGGCCGCGCCGCCGGCGCCGGCGACGGCAGCCGCGCTGGCGCCCTCGCCGCCTCCGCCACCCGCACCGGCGCCGCCGATGACCACCAGCTGAAGGTCGGTGGCGGCGATCCAGAAGTCGCGGCGGGCCTCGATGGCGGCCGCATTGGCGGCAATGCGCGCACGCGCCTCCTGCAGCAGTGGGAAGACGTCGGTCAGCATGGCGTTGTAGCGAAGCAGGCTCTCGTCAGCGATGATCTGGCGCAGAGGCAGGATCTGGCCCTGATAGTGCCGGGCAAAGTCGTAGGAGCCGCGATAACGCTGATAGGCCTCGCGCGCCTCGGAGCGCACGTTGACCGCCTTTTCGATCAGCCGGTTCACCGAGCGCAGGTAGCCCTCACGCGCCTCGCGAATGCGGCCTTCGCCGAGGTCGAGCGGGATCTGGAACTCCAGCTCCAGACCCGAAATGCGCGTCCGCTCGATCTCCTGGTGCCGATCCTGGACCAGATTGCCGTTGTCGAGGCGATAGGTGGTCTCCGTGACCGGCGAACGCTCGTTGTTGAGGATGCCGCGCACTTCGAGAACGTTGAGGAACCGCGACCATTGCGTCAGGTCGAATTGACGCCCGACACCGTCGACCTCGAGCCTCGCGATACGCAGGTCGATGCGCTTGTTCAGCGCCTCGCGCTCGATGTTCTCGCGCATCAGCGCGCGGGCGGGCAGGCCGGGCAGCTGGCCCGGCAGCTTGAGGTCCGCGACATTGCTCCACAGGCCGAGCTGGCGGACGAGACGCTCGCGATCGGCCCGCTCCTGCAGGCGCGCCCGCGCGAGCTGCGCGGTGACGTCGGCATAGAAGACATGCTCGCGGGCCTGATCGAGGCGGTTGACCGCTCCGGTTTCGCCGAGGCGCTTGAACAGTTCGGACGCCGTGCGGGCGGCCGACTGGGCCTGAGCGAGAGCCGCCACCAGCTGGCGCGAAGCGACGGCGCGGTAATAGGTGCGGCGGGTTTCGCCGGCGAGACGCAGGGTCTCCTCGGCCGCGCGCAGCTGCGCCTGGGTGAAGCGCACTTCAGCTATCGCCCGGCGCTGCGGCAGGGTCGCGAGACCAAGGATGTTGACCAGCAGCTGCCGTTCGATTTCCAGCGTGCCGCCGGAGCTCACCAGCCGCGCCAGCGACAGCGTCGGGCTGGGCGGCAAGCCCGCCTGTACGTACTGGACCTCAGCGATGCCGAGATCGTTGTAGGCAGCCTGCAGTCCGCGGTTGTTGAGCAGGGCGATCTGGACCGCCGCGTCGGCGGACAGCGCCGATCGCAGCAGCAGACGGACACGCTCATTGGCACGCGCCACGTCCTCGGGGCCGCGCAGGCGCGCCGTGTCCTGGCGCAGTTCGCGCGATGCAGTCTCACGCGCGACACTCAGCCCGCCGTCAGGGGAGTAGGTGGCACATCCGCCAAGCGCCAGGATCATCGCGCCACCGAGCGAATTGCGGACGGCGCGCGACAGCGCGGGAGCAGATGCGGGGGAGAATTCCGTAGCCATGATCGTCACCGCGCCTGGGAACCGGACGGAGCGACGCTCTGGTTGCTTCGGCGCCAGTCTGCCGGGCCCACGGGACGGTAGGGCGTGAAGCCCGCCACGACCGGATCGTAGTGAGCCCGGCGGACGAGCGCCGGATCGGCAGCCTCAAGGCCCATCCCGGCCGGCGAGCGGGTCTCGGTGCAGGCCGCGACGCCGATCGCCGCAACGAAGACCAAACCCGGGCGGAGTGCTGACCGCCAAGCGAACCGGGAAACCGACATGCCAAGCCCTTATGCAATGCTTCGGCGGCATGGGTAGCATCGGGTTCAGCCGGGCGTATTTCCCGTTCATTGCAAATTGTTACGGAGGTCCGGCGAGCGGTATTTCCATCTCGACCAGCAGCCCGCCGCCATCGGCCTCGCCGACGGTGACCTCGCCGCCATGGGCGCGCATCACCGACCGCGAGACAGTGAGGCCAAGGCCGACGCCGCCGGTCTCCTTGTTGCGGGATCCTTCGAGGCGATGGAAGGGCGCGAAGACCGTCTCACGCTCGGCCGCCGGGATGCCCGGTCCGTGATCGCGAACGCTGACAAACGCCTTACCCTCGTCCTGCCGCACAGAGACTTCGGCGGAGCCGCCATATTTCAGGGCATTGTCAATGACGTTGGTGACCGCGCGCTTGAGCGCCACCTTGCGTCCGTTGACCACGAGGGCGTCGGGCACCTTCAGAGACACCGGCCTGCCCTGATCCATGAAGTCCAGGGCGACGGTTTCGACGATGGACACCAGATCGACGGCCCGGACCGGCTCGTCCAGGCGGTCGCTCTTCAGGAAGGCCAGCGTGCCCTCGATCATGACCTCCATTTCCTCGATGGCGGCGGTCATCTCCTCGCGCTGGGCGGGCAGCAGATCCTCGATGCTCAGCTTCAGCCGCGTCAGCGGCGAGCGCAGGTCGTGCGATATCGCCGCCAGAGTCTGCGTGCGGTCGTCGAGGAGTTTCTTGATCTTGACCTGCATGTCGTTGAAGGCGGCGGCGAGTTGCCGAAGCTCCTCCGGGCCCCGCTCGGGCACGGTCACGACCTGCGCGCCGGCGGCGAACTGGTTGGCGGCGCCAGCGAAGGCACGCAAGGGCCCAGTCAGCCAGCGCACCAGCACGATGGCAGCAAGGGCCAGGCCTACCGTCATCACGGTCGTCGAATAGATCGTGCCATGGCTCGAGGTATGGCCGGCACGAATGTCCAGAATGCTGACATTGACCCAGCTCCGGTCCGGCAGCCCCATCGAGATCACGGTGACGTGCGGATCGGCCGCAAGCGGCGAGCTTGCCCCGGCGACGAGGCCGCCGCCCGCAAGATCCGGCTCCCGCCGCCGAAGCTCTTCCAGAAGGCTCGGCAGGGGTTCCGCGACCTGGCCGCGCGTCACCGCATGCTCGGTGAGGCTCCAGTGGACGTCGATCGGCCCGCCCGCCAGCGCATGGGCGACCTTCTCCCGCTCCGGCTGCTCAACCCGCATCACCGCGCGGCGGATGCCGACCAGCCTATCGGCCATCTGGACGAGATTGTTGGAGGCGAGTTCCGTCTCGACCGCCGAACGATAGGTCGACAAACTCGCGACATGGAGCAGGCCCATGGCGACGAACAGCACCAGCACCGTCCTGGCTGTGATCGTGTTCAGCGAGGCGATCATTCGCGGCGCACCGGGGGTGAGAACATGTAGCCGATGCCGCGCACGGTCTTGATCATGGAGCTCGTCTCGTCGCCCGCGCCGAGCTTCTTGCGCAGGCGGCTCATCTGGACGTCGATGCTCCGGTCGAAACCCGTCGAGATGCGGTTCTTGGAGGCATCCAGCAGATAGTCGCGGGACAGCACGCGCTGGGGCGCCTCCACCAGTGCCAGCAGGAGGTCGAACTCGCCGCTGGTCAGGTCGATCGCGATGCCGGCAGGGTTGATCAGGTCGCGCCGCAGGGGGTCCACGGTCCAGCCCTCAAAGCGGTAGCGGCGGGGCAGTCCGGCCGGACCGTCGTCGCGAGGCAGCATGCTGCGCCGCATCACGGCATTGATCCGCGCCAGCAGCACCCGCGGATTGAACGGCTTGGTCACGTAATCGTCGGCGCCGATCTCAAGGCCGACAATGCGGTCGGTGTCGTCGGAGCGCGCGGTCAACATGATGATCGGCACGGCGGATTTCGCGCGGATTTCCCTGCACAGTTCAAAGCCGCTGGCGCCAGGCAGCATCACGTCGAGCAGGATGAGCTGCGGCGCATTGTGCGCCAGGAACTCCCGGGTGTCGCGGCTGTCGGCCGATACCGAAACCTTGAAACCGTGCGAGCGCAGGAACTTGGCGACGAGGTGCCTTATACTGGCATCATCATCGACCAGCAGGACATGCGTCCCGGACAGGTTTTCGGAAGGGGAGCTGTTCATTCCAGGCGGGGTCCTCAAAACGGCCGGACACCCTGAAAATGCACCATTGCAGCGGTGTTGCCCAACTGTTGCGAAATGTTGCGGCGCTAGCCGGTCCGCATCGGCTCATCCGGTCGATCCGGTCCGCCTGCCGCCCGATGATGAACTGGTACAGGGCGCGCAATGGCCGATCTGACGGGGCCGCCACGCGGCACGTCGGAATTGCCCGGCATGGTGCGGGATCATCGAGCGCAGGATCCGGCGGTCGACGCCCCGATCACCAGGTATCGACGAAGGACCGCTTCTTGCCGCGGCGGGGCAGGGCCGGGGCCACGGTCATCAGGCCACGGCTGATCCAGCTGCGCGTGTCGGCCGGGTCGATCACGTCGTCGACCTCCAGCAGCGATGCCATGTTGATGGCCTTGCCACGGGCGTAGAGCGCATCGACACGGCGACGATATTCGGCCTCGCGCTTTTCGGGATCCTCGATCGCGGCAAGCTCGTTGCGATAGCCGAGCCTGACCGCGCCTTCGAGACCCATGCCGCCAAACTCGCCGGTCGGCCAGGACACGTTGAACATCGGGTTGTGGAAACAGCCGGCCGCCATGGCCTGCGCGCCGAGGCCGTAGCCCTTGCGCAGCACGACGGTGAAGAAGGGCACCGAGAGATTCACCCCGCCGACGAACATGCGACAGACGCGGCGCACCTGTGCGGTCGCCTCCACGTCTGGCCCGACCATGAAACCGGGCGTATCGCAGAGAGAGACCACCGGCAGGTCGAAGGCGTCGCACATCTGCAGGAAGCGCGCGGCCTTGTCCGCCGCCTCTGCGTCGATGGCACCGCCAAGATGAAGCGGGTTGTTGGCGATCAGGCCCATGGGGCGGCCTTCAATGCGGATCAGCGCCGTGACCATGCCATGGCCGAAGCCCCGCCGCAGTTCGAGCACCGAACCCGTATCGGCGAGGTTCTCGATGACCGCACGGACATCGTAGGAGCGCAGCCGGTTCTCGGGGATGGCGTTGCGCAGGAGGCGCTGGTCGGCGGCGGACCAGTCCTTCAGCGTCCCCTGGAAATAGGTCAGGTAGCGCTTGGCCACCGAGACCGCCTCGGCCTCGTCGCGCACCAGGATGTCGATGACGCCGTTGCGCCACTGGACATCGGAAGGGCCGATCTCCTCGGGCTTGAACACGCCGAGGCCGCCGCCCTCGATCATGGCGGGGCCGCCCATGCCGATATTGGAGTTCTCGGTGGCGATGATCACGTCGCAGCAGCCGAGCAGCGCGGCATTGCCGGCGAAGCAGCGGCCGTTGACGACGCCGACGAGCGGAATGAGCCCGGACAGCTGCGCAAGGGCGGAGAAGGTCGGCACGTCCAGCGAGGCGGATTTCAGGTGCTCCTTGTCGGTCTCGCCGGGCCGGCCGCCGCCGCCCTCGGCAAACAGCACCAGCGGGCGGTGCAGTTCGGCGGCGATGTTGAAGATGCGGTCCTGCTTGCCGTGGCCGAACGTGCCCTGCGTGCCGGCGAGGACCGAATAGTCATAGGCGACGACCACGGTCGAGGCGCGCTCCTGCCCGACGAGTTCGGCATTGACCGTGCCCCAGCCGGTGACCACGCCGTCGGCGGGGGAAACGCGCAGCAGCTCCTCCATCGATCGGCGGCTGCGCTGGCCGGCGACGGCCAGGGCGCCGTACTCCATGAAGCTGCCGGGATCGCAGAGGTCCATGACATTGGCGCGCGCCGTGCGCCCGCCGGTCCTGGCGCGGCGCGCCACCGCCTCCGGGCGCGCCTCGTCCAGCGTCAGCCGCTTGCGGGCGATCACCTCGGCGAGATCCGGGCGGATGGCGTCGAGATCGACGGCGACCGTCTCCGTTGCGCCCTCGGCACCGACCTCGCATGGCTCGATATGGACCATCGGCTGGCCGGGATTGACCACCTCGCCCTTCGCCGCATCAATCCTGCGGACGATGCCGCCGGTCGGTGTCGCGATGACATGCTCCATCTTCATGGCTTCGAGCACGGCCACCGTCGCGCCGGGGCGAAGCTCCTGACCGACGGCAAGGTCGAGGGCGACGACGAGGCCGGCCATCGGCGCGTTGACCGGCTCCGTCCCGGGCGGGCCCTGGACCATGGGCGCGGCAGCGGCGGCGCCCGGCGCGGCGGCGAGCGCGGGCGCCTTCTCCTGCGCCGCCTCAACCACGAGGGCGCCAGCGAGCGCGTCGATGGTGCGGGTCGTCACGCGGTTGGCCGACACGTCCTCACGGGCGAGCAGCGCCCGGAGGAAGGCGGCATTGGTGGCGACACCCTCGATCCGGAATTCACCCAGCGCCCGCCGCGCCGCTCGGATGGCTGCGGCATAGTCCGGTGCGGGCTCGTGCACGATCAGCTTGGCGAGCAGCGAGTCGAAGGCCGAGCTCGTCCGGTAGCCGGCATAGCCGAAGCCGTCGACCCGGATGCCCGCGCCGCCCGGCGGTTCGTAGACCGAGATATGGCCGCCCGCCGGCAGGGCGCCACCGTCAGCCTGCATGGTCTCCATATTGATGCGGAGCTGGATGGCGTGGCCGCGGGGAGCGGGGACCTGCGACTGGGTCAGGCCGAGTTCGTTCAAACTGACGCCCGCCGCGATACGGATCTGGGACTGAACAAGATCAATGCCGGTCACCGCCTCCGTGACCGTGTGCTCGACCTGCAGACGCGGATTGGCCTCGATGAAGACGAAGCGATCCGCATGCGCGGCATCGACGAGGAACTCGAACGTGCCGAGGCTGCGATAGCCGACCTTGCGCGCCATGGTGACGGCAGCCTCGGTTATCCTGCTGCGCAGCGCCTGGTCGAGCGTCGGGCTTGGCGCGACCTCGACCAGCTTCTGGTGCCGGCGCTGGAGCGTGCATTCGCGTTCGCCGAGATGCACCACGTCGCGGCCGTCGCCAAGGATCTGCACCTCGATGTGGCGCGCTTCCGCAATCAGTTCCTCGACATAGAGATCGCCGTTGCCGAAGGCCGCCCGCGCCTCGGACGAGGAACGCGTCCAGGCCTCGTCGAGCTCGTCAGCGCTGCGGGCGACACGCATGCCGCGCCCGCCGCCGCCGGCGACGGCCTTGACCATGACCGCGCCGCCTTGGCCGAGCGCTGCGAGAAAAGCCTGTGCCGAGGCGACATCCGACGAACGTCTGGAGCCGCCGAGCACGGGCACGCCGCAGGCGGTGGCAAGCTCGCGGGCAGCCGTCTTGTCGCCAAAGAGGCGCAGCATGTCCGGCGTCGGGCCGATGAAGGTGAGCCCGGCCGCTGCGCAGGCTTCGGCGAAGGCGGCGTTCTCGCTGAGGAAGCCGTATCCGGGATGGACCGCGTCGCAACCGGCGGATTTCGCCGCCGCCACGATCGCGTCGATGTCGAGATAGCCGGCGGCGCCCCGCCCCGGCAGGGCCACGACCTCCTCCGCGCGCAGGACGTGGAGCGAGCCTGAATCATCGGCGGAATGCACGGCGACGGAGCGCAGGCCAAGGCTGGCCGCGGCGCGCGCGATGCGAATGGCGATTTCGCCGCGGTTGGCGATCAGGATCGAGGAGAGGCTCATGGCGATGACGCAGCGTGTTCGAGCGGGCGGGCGGCCGCCAGCAGATGGCAGGCCGCGGTGTGGCCCGCGCCGGGAGCGTTGACTTCCGCCGGCCGCTCGCGCGGGCAGATCGGAACAGCGACGGGGCAGCGCGGATGGAAATGGCAGCCGGAGGGCGGGTCGAGGGCGCTGGCGATCTCGCCGAGCAGGGCCGCGTCCGGCAGGACGTGATCGGGGTCGGGTTGCGGCACCGCCTCGAGCAGCGCGCGTGTGTAGGGATGCGAAGGCGCTCCGAATACGTCCTCGGTCGCCCCGTGCTCGACGATGCGGCCGAGATAGGCGACGGCGGTCTGCGTGGAGAAGTGCTCCACCAGCGCGAGATCATGGGCGATGACCAGATAGGTGAGCGAAAACTCCTGCTGGATATCGGCAAGGAGGTTCAGCACCTGCGCGCGAATCGAGACGTCGAGCGCCGATACGGGTTCGTCGAGGACCATGAGGCGTGGGCGCAAAGCGAGCGCGCGCGCGATCGCGATGCGCTGCCGCTGGCCGCCGGAGAATTCGTGCGGGAACAGGGAGGCGGCCGAGGCAGGAAGGCCGACATGGTCCAGCAGCTCCTCGACCCGCTTCTTCAGACTGGCGCGATCGGGCCGTTCATGGGCGAGGATCGGCTCGGCGACGATGCTGGCGACGCGCAGGCGCGGATTGAGCGAGGCATAGGGGTCCTGAAACACCGCCTGCACCTGCCGGCGATAGCCCTTGAGCTGGGATCGGCTCATCTGCGCGAGATCCTGGCCGTCGAACAGGATGCGACCCGTGGTCGGCTTCTCCAGCATGAGGATGAGCTTGGCGAGCGTGGTCTTGCCGCAGCCGGACTCGCCGACCAGCGCCAGGGTCTGACCTTCGGGGACGGTGAGGCTTACACCGTCCACCGCCTTCACGGCGCCGTAATGCTTGGAGACCTGGTCGAGCACGAGCATCAGACGGCCTCCCCCGCGCGCCAGCAGGCGACGCTGTGGTTCGGGCCGACCGCCGTGGTCTGCGGATAGGCATCGCAGGC
>Ga0209794_1000774_pt1 | contig 35789 bp, 35 predicted proteins | sample EBPBio232013_DNA_FD_185869 | JGI IMG/M metagenome (GOLD analysis project Ga0209794, IMG submission 185869) | Wastewater treatment Type I Accumulibacter community from EBPR Bioreactor in Madison, WI, USA - Reactor 1_5/23/2013_ DNA (SPAdes)... | ecosystem: Engineered > Bioreactor > EBPR >... | reverse complement strand
CGTTCAACGCAGCGCTTCGCGACCGCATCGAGGCGCTGCGGGTCGGCAACCCCGCCGACACGACAACCGATGTCGGGCCGGTCATTTCGGCCGTGTCGAAGGCGCGTTGCCTCGACCATATCGAGAAGACCCGGGCAGCCGGCGCTCCGATCCTTGCCGGCGGCATGCTGCCGGATCTCGGAACCGAATGTGCGGACGGCTACTTCGTGCCGCCGACCGTGTTCCGCGATGTCGAGCCGCATATGGACCTGTTCCGGGAGGAAGTGTTCGGGCCGGTCATCTCCGTCACGCCGTTCGACACCGAAGCCGATGCGCTGAGGCTTGCCAACGACTCGCCCTACGCGCTCGGCGCCTCCATCTGGACACGCGATGTCGGCCGCGCGCACCGCATGGCGCAGGCGGTGCGCGGCGGCATGGTCTGGGTCAACGACCACCACAAGAACGACCCGCGCTCGATCTGGGGCGGCTTCGGCGACAGCGGCTACGGCAAGGAAAACGGTTGGGACGCGCTGAAGAGCTATCTCGTCAAGCGCAACATCGTCGTGCGGACCGCGCCTGCCTTCACCGACTGGTTTGCCGGCGGCAATCGCTATGGATGAGGCGGTAGCGCGTCAGCTACCGGTCCAGACGGCCGGGCGCTTGGCCACGAAGGCCTCGACGCCGTTGCGGAAATCGTCGCTGCCATAGCAAAGGCGGATCAGGTCATCGCCGTCGATACCCGTCGCGGTGAGGCGACGGACCGCCTCCTTGGTCGCGCGCATGGTGAGCGGCGCATGCCCGGCGAGCCGCGCCGCGAGTTCGGCAATGCGACCATCGAGCTCCTCCGGCGCAACGATGGCGCTGAGGAAGCCGCCGGCAAGCGCCTCATCGGCGGACAGCATCTCGCCGAGCAGCAGCATGCGCTTGGTGCGCGCGGGGCCGAGTTCCGCCAGCAGGCGCGCGTGGTTCTCGATGGACAGGCAGTTGCCGAGCGTCCTTGCAATGGGGACGCCGAACTGAGCTGCGGGCGTGCCGATCCTCAAGTCGCAGCAGGCCGCGATGGCGAGGCCGCCGCCGACGCACCAACCGTCGATCACGGCGAGGGTTGGAACCCTGATCGCCTCGATGGCGGCAAGGATGGCCTCGATCCGCCGTTCATAGGCGATGCCGTCCTCGCCACTGCGAAAGGCCGCGAACTGGGCGATATCGGTGCCGGCGATGAAGGCCTTGCCGCCGGCGCCGCGCAACACCACCGCCCTGAGCCCGTCCTCGGCGTTGACGGCCTCGCAGATGGCTGCGAGCTCGTCATACATGGCCCAGGTCATGGCGTTTCGCGCCTGCGGACGGTCGAAGAGCACGTGGCCGATGGCGCCGTCGCGGCGATAGCGAGTAATGCCCTGATCCATCGAATGGCTCTCCTGCGCGGGCTTGCCTGCCGGCAGCCCGTCTTCCGACGCGGACCCGTGGCCTATCACGCCCGGCTGGCGAGGTCCCACACAACGTCGGCCAGCACCTGCGCACCAGCCGTCAGGTGCTCTGGCTCCGCCCATTCGTCGGGATTGTGCGAGATGCCGCCTCGGCACGGCACGAAGATCATCCCGGCCGGACAGACATAGTGCAGTTGGCGCGCGTCGTGACCGGCGGCCGAATAGACGTCCATGTGCCGAATGCCGCGCGCCGCCGCCGCCGCCGCGATAGCCGCACGCACGGAGGGCGCGAAGTTCAGCGACGGCGAGTGTTGGATCTGCTGCAGTTCCACCGCGCACGGCCCCTTGTACCGCTCGACAATGGCCCGGATCTCGCCATCGACCCGGTCGACGACCGCATTGTCGGGGTGGCGCAGATCAACCGAGAAGAAGACCTCCGCCGGCACCACCGAAGGCGCGTTCGGCGTCACCTTCATCATCCCCACGGTGATGAGCGTGTCGTCCGGCTCCATCGCGGCCTCGTCCATGGCCTGGATCATCCGGACGGCGGCCATCATGGCGTCCTTGCGGTCCCGGCGCAGCGCCGTACCGGCATGGGCCGCCTCGCCCGTCACCCGGATGCGGTAGCGCCGCGTTCCCTGAATGCCGGTGACGACGCCGAGCGGAATGCCCGCTGCCTCTAGAACCGAAGCCTGTTCGATATGCGGCTCGACATAGGCGGCGATGGAAAAACCGAACGGACGCTGTGGCACAGCGACGTCGCCGGCAAGGATCGCGGCGACGGCCTCGCCGATGGTCACGCCATCGGCGTCGCGGATCGGCAGCACCTTGTCCAGCTCCTTGGTGCCCGTGAACAGGTCGGAGCCGGTCATGCCCGGCGCGAAGCGCGAACCCTCCTCGTTGGTCCAGGCAACCACCTCGACAGAACGCAAGGGCCGCCGGCCTGCGGCTGCCATCGCCTCGACCGCTTCCAGCGCCGCCAGCACGCCGAAGACACCGTCGAACTTGCCGCCGGTGGGCTGCGAGTCGATATGCGAGCCAGCGACCACCGGAGCGAGCGAGGAATCCTGTCCCTCGTAGCGCAGGAACAGGTTCGCCGCCGCGTCGGTGAACGGTTTCAGGCCGATAGCGCGCCCCCAGGCGATGACCTGCGCCCTCGCCTCACCCTCGATGGCGGACAAGGTGGGCCGGTCGACACCGCCATCGGCGCGGGCGCCGAAACGCGCGAGTTCCATATGGCGCGCCCAGAGGCGCGCGCCATCGACGTGATCGGAAAGGCGCTGCGACACGGCCAGCCTCAGTCGGTACGCATGATCTGCGCGGGATTGGCGCGCGGATCGCGCGGCCCCCAGCGGCCGGCCTCGACCTGCGCGATGAACTCGGACAGCAGCCGGTTGAACAGTTCCGGCTCCTCGAGATTCAGCGTGTGGCCGGATTTCGGGAAGACCGCGAAACCGCAGCGCGGCACGGTGCGCTTCAGGAACAGGCCCGGCTGGATGCAGTGGTCGTCCTCGTCGCCGGTCATCACCAGCAACGGCGCCTGCATGGCGCGGAACTCCGCCTCGAGGTCGTAGAGCGAGGGGCGCTGCATCTGCACGCCACGCATGGTGTTGGCGGCGCCTTGCGAATGATGCTGGCCGAGCCTGTCCGCGAACAGCTTCCAGCCGCGCGGATCCTTGTCCTGGAACTGGACGCGCGAGGCGCCCTCCGCGTAGGTCGGGGCGAAGTCCTTCGCGCCGCGCTCCTGAAAATTCGTCGCCACCTGCTCGGAAATGCCCTTGAAATAATCCTCGTGGGCTTTCTCCGCGCCGTAGCCGGCACCGGCCGCGACCAGCGACAGGACGCGGCCTGGATGGCGAAGGCTGACATGCAGAGTCGCGAACCCGCCCATGGAAAGCCCGACGATATGGGCCTTGTCGATGCCGGCGGCGGTCAGGACATCGACGATGTCGTCGGCCGCCCGCGCCTGCGAGTAGAGCGCGACATCCGTCGGCACGTCAGAGGGCGGGAAGCCGCGCGCGGCGAAGGTGATGCAGCGATGCCGGCGCGCGAAGAAATTCATCTGCGGCTCCCAGCTCCAGTGGCTGCCGCCGAACTCGTGGACGAAGATGATCGGCGTGCCGGTGCCGGCCTCCTCGTAGAACAGCTTCACGCCGTCGCTGGCGGTGGCGAATGCCATGGCGCTCTCCTCAGATCACCGAGCGGCGCGAGGCGATGCCGCCATCCACCGTGAAGATGGTGCCGGACGTGTAGCCGGAACGGTAGGAGGCGAGAAAGACGATGAGATCGGTGACCTCGTGGACATGGGCCGGGCGCTTCAGCGGATAGCGCTGCTCCAGTTCCTTGTAGCGGTCGGAATCGCCCAGCCAGTCGGCCGCGCGCTTCTTCAGCATGTTGTAGATGCGGTCGGTATCGACTGGACCCGGATTGACGCCGACGACGCGGATATTGTCGTCCAGCGAGTGACCGCCCATGGCGCGGGTGAAGGCCATGAGGCTGGCATTGCCCGTGGTGCCCGCGACATAGGCGGGATCGAAGACCTCGCCGCCATTGCCGATATTGTTGATGATGACACCGCCGCCGCGCGCCTTCATGCGGGCGTAGATCTGGCGCGTCATGTTGATGTAGCCGAAGACCTTCAGCTCCCAGCCGGCGCGCCATTTGGCCTCGTCGACATCCCAGAGCGAGCCGCTGGGGATCACGCCGGCATTGTTGACGAGAATGTCGACGTCGCCGGCCGCTTCCGCCAGTTTCTCGGCCGAGCCCGCATCGGTGAGGTCGAGCGCGTGGACGGTGACCGAAACGCCGTGCTTCGCCTCGATCTCGCGCTTCAGCTGATCCAGCTTGTCCGCCGACCGCGCCGTGACATGCAGGTTGCAGCCCTCTTCGGCGAACGACCCCGCAAGGCCATGGCCGATACCCTGAGACGCGCCCGTGATGAGGACGGTCTTGCCCTTCAGGCCCAGATCCATTTGAAAATCTCCACGAAACGAGTGCGCGGCGGCTGCCGGACGGATCAGAAAAGTTTGACGGCTTCGTTCTGGCCACGAACCTGCTCGACGAGCGTCGGCAGGAGGTCGACGAACTCCTGCACCCAGGCCGTCGGCACGCTGGTGCTGACCTTGATGAAGCGGTCGCCGAAGTTCGGCGTGTGGTAGGCGCCCTGGCGGATCATGATGTCGTGCTTCTGGTAGGCCGCGACGAGCGCCTCCGGCTTCACGCCGGCCTTGCCGCATTCCAGCACGATGAAATTGCCGTTGGACGGATAGACCGGCATCAGGAGGCCGGGGATCCTGTCCGACGCGTCCTTGATCAACTTCTGGTTGGCACGCTGCTGCGCCAGAACCTGCGGGAACCATTCATCCTTGATCCTGAGGCCGGCGAGCGCGGCGCGCTGCGACAGGATGTTGGAGCCGAGATTGTTCGGCGGCGCGCCGGCCAGCTGCTCGATCACGTCGGGATGGGCGACGACGGCGCCGACCCGCATGCCTGCAAGGCCAAGCCACTTGGAAAAGCTGTAGATGGTGATGGTGCGCTCGGGATAACGCGTCGCCGCCAGCGTGTGGTCATAGGCGAAGTGGCGGTAGGTGCAGTCGTGGATCAGATAGGCGCCTGCCTCGCGCGCGATCGCCGCGATGGCGTCGATTTCGGCGGCGGTGCAGGCCGAGCCGAGCGGATTGTTGGGGTCGACGAGGTAGATGACCCTGGTCTTCGGCGTGATCGCAGCCCTCAGCCGCTCGGGCGCGAGGCGATAGCCATGTTCCTCGCCGTAGATCGGAATCTGCGTGACGGTCGCGCCGACAGAGCGCGCGAAGGCCATTGGCCAGTTCCAGGTCGGATCGGTGGTGATGAACTCGTCACCGGGGCCGAGCAGGGTGTGGCACACGTGATAGAGCGAGGCGACGGCGCCGTCCGACAGGAGCGCCGCCTGCACCGTCAGGCCAAGATCGGCGACGATGCCGTGGCGCAGCTCCTCCAGCCCCGCCGGCGGTGCGTAGATGTGGAACTCCTCGTCACGGATGCACTTTTCCATGGCCTCGATGACGGCCGGGTGCGGCGTGGCGTGATTGGTGTTCTGGCCCATCCACCTGAGGCCCGGGGTGTTCACGAGCCTGTCGAAATGGGCGTTTCGAACCTCGAATGCCTTCGTCATTCTCGCCACAGCCTCTATCTGGCATAATACGGCGGCAATCGCGCCGCCAACATCCAAGCTATGGCACTGTTTCGATGAACCGAACAGCCTAAAAATGCGTCGAAGGCAAAAATTGAATGCATAAACTACAATCTGGCATAATGAGACTTGAAATGATCGCTCACTGCGGCGATGCTGGAGACATCGAAACGGGCGTGCCGTAACACTGGAGTGGCTACGGCGCTGGGTCCTGGTCGCATCGGCGCGCAGGCGGGGTTCGGAGGACATATGGCGACGGCGACAGCGCGCACGGAAGCTGCAAGAACGACGCCCGATGGATCGCTCGTTTCGATCCGCAGCGTGGGCAAGACCTATTTCACCGGCAGTTCCGCCATTCCCGCCGTCGCGTCGGCCTCGCTCGAGGTCGCCCGCGGCGAGTTCGTGTCGCTGCTCGGCCCCTCCGGCTGCGGCAAGAGCACGCTGCTGATGATGATCGCCGGGCTCGAAAAGCCGACATCTGGCGCCATCGATCTTCTGGGCTCGCCTGTGCTCGCGCCGCGCCGCGATATCGGCATCATCTTCCAGGACGCAACGCTGCTGCCGTGGAAGAGCGCCCTCGAAAACGTGCTCTTCCCGATCCGCATCCTGAAACTGCCGCTCGACAGGTACATGCAGCGGGCGCACGAACTTCTGGCCATGGTCGGCCTCGCGGGGTTCGAGCACAAGAAGCCGGGCGAGCTTTCAGGCGGCATGCGCCAGCGCGTGGCCATCTGCCGCTCGCTCATCCACGACCCCGACATCCTGCTGATGGACGAGCCGTTCAGCGCGCTCGACGCCATCACCCGCGACCAGATGAACGTCGCCCTGTCGGAGATCCTCGAGACCTACAAGAAGACCGTGATCTTCGTGACCCATTCGATCCGCGAGGCGGCTTTCCTGTCCGACCGCGTCGTCGTCATGGGCGGCCGCCCGTCCGGCATCATTCTCGACATGCCCATGCCATTTCCCCGGCCCCGGCGCTTCGAGGTGGAGGAAACCGTCGAGTTCACGCAGGTCTGCCGTGAACTGCGGCTGACCATCGAAGCCGCGCACGGCCACGCCCCTTCAACCCATGCCGCCCCCGCGGGCGCGTCCGTCATCGAGTGAGGGCAGGCCATGGCCGCAACGATCGGAACCGAGACTGGCGCCGTGCTGGTCAACCCCGCCGCCAGGAACCGCGCCGCCGCCGGCCTGCGCAGCATCGTGCTGCCGCTGGGTCTCGCGCTGTTCGTGCTGGTCGCCTGGCAGACCTACGTCACCGTCGCGAACATCCCGTCGGTGATCCTGCCCTCACCCATATCGATCGCGAAATACATCGTCGCGCGCTACGATATCCTGCTCATTCACGCGATCCCGACCACGGTCGAATCGGCCGTCGGCTTCCTGCTGGCGCTGGCGCTTGGCGTCCTTCTCGCCATCCTCATCACCTATTCGGAAGTCGCGCGCGAGGCGCTCTACCCCAATCTCGTCTTCTTCCAGCTCATCCCGAAGATCGCGCTCGCGCCGCTGTTCATCATCTGGCTCGGCATCGGCTCGACATCGCGCATCGCATTCTCGGTGTTCATCGCCTTCTTTCCCGTAGTCATCGCCACGACCGCCGGGTTCCTCAGCGTCGACAAGGGCATCCTGCGCCTCTGTCGGTCGCTGACCGCGACGGAGTGGCAGGTGTTCACCAGCGTGCGCTTTCCCTCGGCGCTGCCACACATCTTCTCGGGCATGAAGATCGCCATCACGCTGGCGATCATCGGCGTCATCATCGGCGAGTTCATCACCGCGCAGGCCGGGCTCGGCTACCTGATCATCTTCGCGACGGCGCGCGCCGACACGGAAGTGTCGATGGCGGCCATCGTCGTGCTTTGCATCTGTGGCTTGTTGTTGTACGGCCTCGTGGCGGTCGCGGAAATGATCGCGAACAGGTTCTACTCAGCGGATAGCCGATGAAAACGCGCAACGGCCGCGAACCAGGCAAGACGGCGGCGGCGGTCGAACCGGAATCGCTCTCGGCCGAAGTGGTGGTCCGTCTCGAGGAAGAGATCCTCAAGGGCGTCAGGATGCCGGGCGACCGGCTGGACGAGCGTCAACTTGCCGAGCAGTTCGGCATGTCGCGAACCCCGGTGCGCGAGGCCCTCCAGCGCCTTGCCGCCAGCGGCCTCGTCATCTCGCGTGGGCGCCAGGGCCTGCAGGTCGCGCACCTCTCGCTGGCCGACCTTCTCGATGCCTTCAGCGTCGTCGCCGAACTCGAAGCGCTCGCCGCCTACCAGGCCGCGCGGCGCATCACGGCCGATCAGCGGGTCAGGCTGCAGACTGCGCACGATGCCTGCGAGGCTGCCAGCCTCGCCAACGACGTTTCGCCGTTCTACGAGGCGAACCTCGCCTTCCACGAGACCGTTGCAGCTGCGAGCCACAACCGCATCCTGCAGGAAGAGCTTCGCCGCCTGACGCTGAAGATCTCGCCATACCGCCGGACGATCACCTACCAGCCGGGGCGCATGGTTTCGTCGATCCCCGAGCACGGCGAGGTCATGGATGCGATCTTCAAGGGCGATGGCGCGCGCGCCAGCCGCGTCATGCGAGGCCACGTCACGCTGCTCGGCGAAGGCCTGTCGGACCTGCTGCATTTCCTGCGCTTCTCCGACCAGAAGCTGATCCCGGAATTCGCGATCAACGACTAGGGCGGACTGACCGCTCTTGCGAACCGCCGGACAGATCGCGCCGGACGGCACAGACGCGCCTGCACTGCGACGAGCCACGGGCGCTATCGCGTCGGCTGCACGCCCTCCATCGCCCCCTGTGCCGCCCCGCACGCACCTCCGCCTCTCATTGAGGCGCGCGCCAACGCGCCGTGAGTCGGCATGCGCCCCTCAGGCCGCCATGTCCGGTTGCATCGAAAATATCCGACATTATTGAAAATAGCATATTGCCAAGCAGGCGGTGCGCTGGATAGCGTTGCGTCAAAGCCCGGCGATCCGCGCCGACAAGAAACGTCAACGTCGGGCGCGGGAGCGCCGTCCTGGGAGGACAATCATGATCACTCGCCGCCGGGCCCTTGCCGGGCTTGCCGCCACCCCCGTCCTGGCCGCACCGAGTCTGCTTCTCGGCCAGGGCATCCAGGAGCGCACCATCCGCTGGGGGCACCTGAACAATACCGACCATCCCACGAGCTTCGGCGTGAAGAAGTTCGGCGAGGTCCTGCTGCAGAAGAGCGGCGGCAAGATGCGGGTCCGCGAGTTCGCGGCATCGCAGCTCGGCAACGAGATGCAGCAGCAGAGCGCCGTGCGCGGCGGCACGCAGGAGGTGATCTCCGCTTCCACGACGTCCCTTGCCACCGTGGTCAAGGACTTCGGCCTGCTGGACTTTCCCTTCATCGTTGCCAATGTCGGGCAGGCGGAGAGCCTCATCCTCGGCGATTTCGGCAAGGACCTGCTGAAGCTCCTGCCCGAGAAGGACATGATCGGCCTCGGCTACTGGGGCCTCGGCTTCCGCAATGTGACCAACAGCGTCCGTCCGATCGCCAAGGTGGAGGACTTCCGCGGCCTGAAGCTGCGCGTCATCCCGAACCCCGTCTATCTCGAGACCTTCCGCGCCTTCGGCGCCAACCCGGTGCCGATGAACTTCGCCGAGCTCTACACGGCGCTGGAAACGAAGACCGTGGACGGACAGGAAAACCCCTACGCGGTGACGCTCTCCAACAAGTTCTTCGAGGTGCAGAAATTCGTCTCCTCGACCAACCACACCTACACGCAGAACATCATCACGGTGAGCAAGCGCTTCTGGGACCGGCTGTCCGAGCAGGAGCGCGCCCTGATGACCGAGACCTATCAGGAGACGCGGGACTACCAGAAGGACCAGACGCGGATCGCATCCGAGAAGGCGCTCGACGAACTGAAGGCCCGCGGCATGCAGTTCACCGACGTTGCCCCCGCAGAGCTCGGACGCATGCGCGACGCCATCAAACCCGTCGTCGACAAGTTCTCGGCCGAGTTCGATCCGGCGCGCGTCCGCCAGTTCAACGGCGAACTGCAGCGCATCCAGGCGATCAACTGACGGCCCGGCCACACACCCGCCTTGCCGGTTGATCCGGCGAGGCGCCTTCTTCCAGCTGGGGTTCTCGCCGCATGGACATGCTCGCCCGGGCGATCGACCTATATTGCCGCCTCACGAAAGTGCTCGCCGTCGCCTGCCTAGCGCTGATGGTCGTGCTGGTCTTCGGCAATGTCGTCCTGCGCTATGGCTTCAACTCCGGCATCGTCGTGTCGGAGGAGCTGTCACGCTGGCTGCTGGTCTGGCTGACCTTCTTCGGGGCCATCGTCGCCCTGCGGGAGCACAAGCATCTGGGCGTCGATACGCTGGTCCAGCGCCTGCCACGGCCGCTGAAGCTCACCTGCTTCATCGTCAGCTACCTGCTCATGATCTACGCCAGCTACCTGCTGATGAACGGCAGCTGGCAGCAGATGCTGATCACCGCCGGCGACCGGGCGCCAGCGACCTCCCTTTCGGTCGGCATCTTCTACGCCTCTGGCGTGGTGTTCGGCACATCGGCGCTGGTCATCCTGCTCCATGACCTCCTGCGCGTGCTGCTCGGGCGGGCGAGCGAGAGCGAGCTGATCGCGGTCAGGGAGTCCGAGGAAGGGTGAGCTGCGGCGAGCCCATCGGAATGTGCCCTTCATGACCATCGCCATCTTCACCTTCTCGCTCCTCGGCGCCATGGCGATCGGCATGCCCATCGCCTATGCCCTGCTCATCTGCGGCGTCGCCCTGATGGTGTCGCTCGACATATTCGATGCCCAGATCGTCGCGCAGAACGTCATCAACGGCGCCGACAGCTTCCCCCTCATGGCCGTGCCTTTCTTCCTCCTGGCTGGCGAGCTGATGAACCGGGGCGGGCTGGCGTCGCGCATCGTCAATGTCGCCATCGCGCTGGTCGGCCACCTGCGCGGCGGTCTCGGCTATGTCGCGATCCTTGCCTCCTGCATCCTCTCGTCGCTTTCGGGCTCGGCGGCGGCGGATGCGGCGGCACTCGCCGCGCTGGTCGTGCCGATGATGGTCGCCGCCGGCCACAGCAAGCGGCACTCGGCCGGCCTCGTCGCGGCCAGCGGCGTCATCGGTCCCGTGATCCCGCCGAGCATCGGCTTCGTGCTGTTCGGCGTGGTCGGCAACGTCTCCATCTCCAAGCTGTTCCTGGCCGGAATCGTGCCCGGCCTGCTGATCGGCCTCGGCCTCTGCGTCGCCTGGTGGTGGGTGGTGCGCAACGAGCGGGTGGAACAGCCGCCGCCACGCCAGTCCGGCGGGCAGGTCGCGAGAGCGGTTCTCGACGGCTTTTGGGCCCTGCTCCTGCCCGGCATCATCATCGTAGGTTTGCGCTTCGGCATCTTCACGCCAACCGAGGCCGGCGCGGTCGTCGCGGTCTATTCGCTGGTCGTCGCGATGTTCATCTACCGCGAACTGAAATGGAGCGACCTCTACGAGGTCTTCGCCACGGCCGCCGTGACGACCGGCGTGGTGATGTTTCTGGTCGCCGCAGCCCTTGTGTCGTCGTGGCTGATCACGGTCGCCGAGATCTCGCAGCAGGTGGTCGACCTCCTCAAGCCCTTCATGGGCAACCAGACATTGCTGCTGATCGCCATCATGGTGCTGGTCGTCATCGTCGGCACGGCGCTCGACATGACGCCGACCATCCTGATCCTGACGCCGGTGCTGATGCCGATCGTTCGCGAGGCCGGCATCGACCCCGTCTATTTCGGCGTTCTCTTCATCATCAACAACTCGATCGGGCTGGTCACGCCACCTGTCGGCGTGGTGCTCAACGTCGTCTGCGGCGTCGCAAAGATCAGCATGGAGGAGATCATCAAGGGCGTGACGCCGTTCATGATCGCCCAGCTGATCGTCCTGCTCCTGCTCGTGCTCTTCCCGGTCCTCGTCATGGGGCCGGCGAGATTCCTTGCCGGCTGATCATTCAGCCGGGTTCTCGACCCGCCCACTGGACGCGCCATGCCCTATCGCCTGAGCATCATCAACGGACCAAACCTCAACATGCTCGGCACGCGCGAACCGGCGATCTACGGCCGCACGACGCTCGCGGAAATCGAGCAAGCCTGTCGCAAGCGCGCGGAGGAGCGCGGCGCCACGCTGCTGTTTCGCCAGAGCAACGGCGAGGGCGCGCTCGTCGACCTGATCCAGGCGGCGCGCGAGGAGGCCGACGCCGTGATCATCAACCCCGCCGGCTACTCCTTCCATTCGGTGCCGATCCTCGATGCCATGAAGATATTCGAGGGTCCGGTCATCGAGCTGCATCTCACCAATATCCACGCGCGCGACGAGTTGCACCGGCACTCGATCACGTCCACGGCGGCGACGGCGGTGATCTGCGGGCTCGGCCCCTACGGCTATCTCGCGGCCATGGATGCCGCCCTTCACCTTCTGGAACAGAAGCGATGAAGGCCGGTCAGGGGTTCCTCGCCATCTGGAGCGATGTCGAACCGGAGCGGGAGACGGACTACCTGCACTGGCTGATCCGGGAGCATACGCAGGAGCGCGTATCGATCCCCGGCTTTCTCGGCGTACGCGTCTTCCGCAGCCGCAACGCTGCCGTCCGGCGCTATTTCATCCTCTACACGCTGACCGAAAGCGGCGTGATGGGGAGCCCGGCCTATGTCGAGCGGCTGAATGCGCCGACCCCGTGGTCGCAGAGGATCATGCCCATGCTCGGCAATTTCCGGCGCGGCGGCGGCACGGTGACGATCCGGCACGGCAGCGGTTTCGGGGCGGCCGTCGCACCCGTCCTCCTGGCGGAGGACGACGCGTCCCGGGCATTGACGCGGGCGGCTGAGATCGCGGCGCACGATCGCCTCGTCGCGGCATCGCTCCTTTCGGTGGACGGCGCGGGTACCGCCATCAGGACCAACGAGAAGTCGCTCCGCACCGGCGACCGCAGCTTCGACACGCTGCTGCTCGCGGAAGCCGTCGATGCGGCCGCCCTGACCACGACGCTCGGAGATGTCGAGCTGTTCGATCAGGTCTTCGCGCTGGACAAGGCGCAACTGGCATCCTGAAGACCGGCTGGCAGGCTCAAAGCCTCGGAATCGTCACCGGCGGGAGGCTGCGTTTCTGGGCGGCGATGCGGAACGGCGCATTGGGAGCGCCATAGCCGGCATAGCCTCGCCGCTCGACGATCTCGAAGAAGAACCCGTCGCTTCCCGCCCGGCCGTAGAGCTGGAAAAACTCGCCCTGCGCATCGCGGTCGTACAGGATCGCCGCCTGTTCGAGCCGCGCGACCATCTCCTCGTCAAGACCGAAGCGCGCCGCGAGGTCCGGATAGTAGTTCGACGAGACGCGCAGCGGCTCGAAGCCGTTCGCCGCCAGCGCCGCGGCCGTGCGCCTGATGTCGCGTGTCGAGAAGGCGATGTGCTGGATGCCCGCGCCGAAGAGCTCGTTGACGAAATGGCCGGCCAGCGTGCGACGGTTCTCGGCACCGTTGAGGGTCAGGCGCAGGCCGCCGCCCTCGTTCTCGATGACCTGGCTGCGCACCAGGCCGGCTGGGTCGACGACATCGACCATGGGCAGTTTCCGGACATCGAAAAGCGATGTGTAGAACAGCAGCGAGGTCAGCAGCTCGTCGACGAACATGGTCTGCGCGACATGATCGATGCGTTCGAGCCCGGCATCGCCGCTGCGCGCCGGGTCGTCGCAGCCGATGAACTCGTGCTCCCACAGCCCCACCAGCTTCGGCGAGCGATCGACGAAATAGATGACGCTGCCGCCGATTCCGCGGATCGCCGGCATGCGGATCTCACCGGGATTGGGCTCCTGCTCGAACGGCTCGGCGCCGAGCGCCACGGCCCGTGCCAGCGTCGCCTCGGCATTGTCGACCTGAAGGCCGATCGCGTAGGCGGCGGCGCCATGAGCCAGGAACGCCGACCGCGCGAGGCCCTGCTGCTCGGTGTTGACGACGACGTTGATCTGGCCCTGCCGGTAGAGATCGACGGACTTGGAGCGGTGCCGCCCGGCCTTGCGAAAGCCGAGCGCGTGGAGATTTCCGCCGAGCTGTCCCGCCCGCGCCTCGTCCGCGGCGAACTCGACGAACTCGACCCCATGGACCACCGACCTGTCGGGCAGCGGCGAGGCAGGAACCGTGGCGCGCGGCAGGTCGCGCGAGACCTGATCCATCAAGTGGAGCAGCGAGCGATGACCGTCCTTCGCAACGGCGCGGGCGGAGCCGCCGCGGAACTGGTCGTTGAAGATCTCGAGCGACAGGTAGCCGTCATAGCCGGTCGCGCAGACCGACCGGACGAAATCGCGGACTGGCAGGTCGCCCTCGCCCGGCATGTTGCGGAGATGCCGGCTCCAGTGCAGCAGGTCCATGTGGATCAGCGGCGCATCGGCGAGCTGGACGATGAAGATCCTCTCGCCGGGGATGGACCGTATCGTCTCGGGATCGATCCCCTTGGCGAGTGAATGGAAACTGTCGAGCACGAGGCCGATGGCGGGATGATCGGCGCGCCGGACGATCTCCCAGGCATCGCGGTGGTCGTTGACATGCCGGCCCCAGCACAGCGCCTCGTAGCCGACGCGCAGGCCGCGTCGCGCGGCTCGTTCGCCAAGCTCGCGGAAATCGACGGCGGCACGATCGATGCCGCCGAGCGCGTGCGGGGAGACGCTGGAGCACACCAGCACCATCTCCGCGCCAAGAGCCTGCATGAGGTCGAATTTGCGTTCGGCGCGGTCGAAGGCCGCCTGCCGGTGCGGCTCGGGCAGCGTCTCGAAATCCCGGAACGGCTGGAACAGTGTCAGGGCCAGCCCGTGGTCGGCGATCATCCGCCTGACGGCCTCGGGCGTCTCGCCCGAGACGAGAAAGTCCTGCTCGAACAGTTCCAGCCCGTCGAACCCGGCTTCCGCAATCGCCTTGATTTTGTCCGGCAAGATCCCGCTGACCGAGACCGTCGCGATCGATGTCTTCATGCGCCCGCCCCCGTCGGCACGGCTGCGCCCATGAGCTCGCGCCTGAGAATGTCGGGATCGACCGCGAGGCCGGAGAAGATGTGGAACGCGTCGATGCCCTGAAACAGGAAGAGGTCGAAGCCCGTCATGACGTCGATGCCGGCCGCGCGCGCCTCGCGGAGGAAGCCGGTCCATTCTGGCGTGTAGACGGCATCGAAGGCCCAGCGCCTGCCGGGCAATGCCGATGCGGGAATGGCATTGCCGCCGACCCCGTCCATCCCGAGAGGAGTGGCGTTGACGATGCCGTCCGCGCCGTCGGCAGCCGTGGCTATGTCACCGGCAATGGAAATGCGCATGCCGTTCGCCACGGGGCCTAGCGCCAGCGCGAGTTGCCGCGCGCGGCTTTCATCCGGGTCGCAGAGACGGAGTTCGCTGGCGCCAAGCCTTGCCAGCGCGAAGGCGATGGCCTTGCCGACGCCGCCTGCCCCGGCCATCGCGACGACACCCGGAGAGGCCTTGCCGAAACGGTGGAGGAAAGCCGCGACGAAGCCCGAGAAGTCGGTGTTGAAGCCGCGCAGCTCGGCGTCCTCGAACAGGATGGTGTTGCACGCGCCAAGCGCCGCCAGATCACGTGGCGGAGACGCGACGTGTTCCAGCACCCGCTCCTTGTAGGGGTAGGTGATATTGACGCCGCGGAAGCCCTTGTCCCCGCAAGCCGCGAGCACGTGGTCGAATGTGTCGCCAAGTTCGGGCGGAATCAGCGACTCATAGGTGACGTCGATGCCGCTGAGGCGGCCAGCCAGGCGATGAAGTTCGGGAGATCGCGAGCGCTGGATCTTGTCGCCGATCAGGCCGAGCCGTAGCGAAGGCATCATAAGCTCCCGGCGCAATGATTATCAGTCATAGCGCCGTTCGTATGATAATCAAGAAAATCTATGATGCTCTAGCGAATAGCGCCCGTCCCCAGCGCGTGCTCGACGCCGCCTTGAATGTGGCGCGCCAGCAGGTCGCAGGCCGCGTCGGCGTCGCGGCGCAGCGCCGCCTCCTTCATCGCGAGGTGTTCGGCGGATGCGATCGCCCCGCGATAGCTGAGCGCGATCATCTGGTAGCGCAAATATCGCTCGAAGACGGTCGCATGTGCGTCCATCAGCACCTGCGACCCGCAGGCGGAGACGAGCGCCTGATGGAACAGCCAGTCATAGCGCTTCCAGAGATCGGTATCGGTCCGGTCCCCTTCCGCCATGCGCGCTTCCATCTGCGCCAGCTTGTGATGGGCGGAGATGACGCGCGCCTCCCAGTCGACGTCGCCCTGCGCGAAAGACTGGCGCAGGGCGTGCGTCTCCAGGAACTTCCGCAAGGCGGCGACATCCAGCAGATTCTCCACCGAGATCGGCATGACCTCGAAGCCGCGCTGCCCCTCCGCCAGCACGAGTTTCTCGGAGACCAGCCGGCTCAAGGTCTCGCGCAGGGTGCTGACGCTGGCGCCATAGTCCCGCCGCAGCACTTCCAGCTTCAGCTTCATGCCCGGCGGCAGAACGCCGGTGATGATGTCCGCGCGGATGCGCCCATAGGCGCTCTCGCCGGCGGTCTGGAACAGGTTGTCGCTCATGCCGCGAGCCGGTGCTCCGGCAGGGCCTGTCGCTCGGCAATGGCCTCGACGCAGGCCCTGACATGGGTGTCGAGGACAAGCTTGGCCCGGTCGAGGCGTCGCTCGAGCGCGCAGGTCAGAAGCTCGGAATGCTCCACCGTCGCGATCTCGCCACGGAAAATGCCGACGACCATCTGATAGCGCAGGTACTTGTCGTAGACCCCGGCGTGGATTTCGAGCAGTTCGGGCGAGCCACAGGCAGAGATCAGGCTGTGGTGGAACTCCCAGTCATAGCGCTTCCAGTCAGCGGCATCGGTCGACTTGCCGTCCAGCAGCACCCGCTCCATGCGCGACAGTTTGTGGTGGGCCGCCACCACGCGGCCCTCCCACTCGAGATCGCCCGCCGCGAAGGACAGTTCGAGCGCATGCTGCTCCAGCAGCAGGCGCATCTCCGCCAGTTCGGACAGTTCGGCCAACGATACCGGCGCCACTGCGAAGCCCTTCTGCCCCTCGGCGGAGACCAGCCCCTCCGAGGTCAGGCGATTAAGGATTTCGCGAAGCGTCGAAACGCTGGTGCCGTACTCGGTCCGCAGGCGATCGAGCCTCAGTCGCTGCCCCGGAGCGAGCCGTCCGAAAACGATCGCCGAGCGAATGAGCTGGTAGGTCGCCTCTCCGACGGTGCCCGAAGAGCTTGCGGCATCACGCATGGCTGGTTCCACGACGTAGGCCCTTCAGATAGCCAGGGTGCGCCCGGTCTGGCAACTGGCGTCCAAACATGGCGTTCCGCGCCGAAGGGCGCGGGACTCGGTTTCCGAGGATACCCGCTTCAAGAGCTCACGCGGCAGCGCCAGAGCCGTTGGCGCGTAAGACTCAAGCGCTCTTGGGCTCCCACTCCTCGCCCCAGATCTGGACGACGTGACCGGGCGTGACCTCGCGGTACTGGCGCGGCGGCGGCACGTAGTCGGGCAGGCGCACCGGGCTGCGGATCTCGTCGTTGGAGACACCGCGGCGCTCGCCGCGGCGCGTCGGATCCGGCACCGGCACGGCGGCCATGAGCTTCTTCGTATAGGGGTGCTGGGGATTGCCGAAGACCGCCGCGCGCGGACCGAGTTCGACGATCTCGCCGAGATACATGACCGCCACGCGATGGCTCATGCGCTCGACGACCGCGATGTCATGGGAGATGAACAGGTAGGCAAGGCCCATATTGGCCTGCAGGTCGAGCATCAGGTTGACGACCTGCGCCTTGACCGAGACGTCGAGCGCCGACACCGCCTCGTCCGCGACGATCAGCTTGGGCCCGAGCGCGAGCGCGCGCGCGATGCAGATGCGCTGGCGCTGGCCGCCGGAGAATTCGTGCGGGAAGCGGGAGGCCATGTCCGGCTTCAGGCCGACGCGCTCGAGCAGTTCGCTGACCTTGTCGCGCGCCTGCGCCGTGGTGGCGAGGCCGTGGGCATAGAGCGGCTCCGCGATCGCCGAGCCGACGGACATGCGCGGATTGAGGCTCGCGAAGGGGTCCTGGAAGATGATCTGCATGCGCTTGCGCATGTCGCGCAGCGACCGCCCGTCCATCTTCAGGACGTCTTCGCCGTCGACCACGACGGAACCGCTGTTCGGTTCGACCAGCCGGAGGATCGAGCGGCCGGTGGTCGATTTGCCGCAGCCGGATTCGCCGACCAGCGCCAGCGTCTCGCCGGCATGCAGCGAGAAGGAGACATTCTCGACCGCGTGAACACGGCCCGAAACCTTGCCGAACAGGCCCGACGTGATGTCGAACCGTGTCGTCAGGCCGGAGACTTCCAGCACCGGCCGCTCGGCGGCCTTCACGGTATCCGGCGTCTCGACCGGCACGTCGCTCTCACCGGTCGTCTTGTTCACCACCGGGAAGCGCATCGGCCGCGCACGGCCTTCCATCGATCCGAGCCGCGGCACGGCCGAGAGCAGCGCGCGGGTATAGGGGTGGGCGGGCGCCGCGAAGATCTGGGCGGTATTGCCGGCCTCGACCGCCTCGCCCTGATACATGACGACGGTTCGATCGGCGATCTCGGCGACCACGCCCATGTCGTGCGTGATGAACAGGATCGACATGCCCTCTTCCTCCTGAAGCAGTTTCAGGAGTTCGAGAATCTGGGCCTGGATGGTCACGTCGAGCGCGGTGGTCGGCTCGTCGGCGATCAGCAGCTTCGGCTTGCAGGCGAGCGCCATGGCGATCATGACGCGCTGGCGCATGCCGCCGGAGAACCGGTGCGGGTATTCGTGGAAGCGCGACTTGGCCGCGGGGATGCGGACCTTCTCGAGCAGCCCGATCGTCTCCAGCTCGGCTTCCTTGCGCGACAGGCCCCGGTGCGCGATCAGCGCCTCGGCGATCTGGAAGCCGACGGTGAGCACCGGGTTGAGCGATGTCATCGGCTCCTGGAAGATCATCGCGACCTCATTGCCGCGAACCTCGTGCATGGCCTTTTCCGGCAGCGTCAACAGTTCGCGCCCGGCCAGCTTGATGCTTCCCTCGATCTTGCCGTTCTGGGGCGGCACCAGGCGCATGATCGACAGCGCCGACACCGACTTGCCCGAGCCCGATTCGCCGACGATGGCCACGGTCTCGCGCGGCGCGACATCGAAGGAGACGCCACGAACCACCGTCGTCCAGCCTGCATCGCCACGGAACGATGTCCGGAGATTGGACACGGACAGCACGGGCATCGCCAGGCCTGGCGAAGGGGCAGTGACAAGCTGGCTGGCGGCGCTCACGGTGCTGCAATCCTCGGAGAACGGGAACGAAGCCCCAAAGCTCCGGTGCCGGAGCGATGAAGTCAATACACCAGCGGATGTTCTTGACCGTCGCGATTGCATGGCGGCGGCGGGCTCGCATCCATGCCGGCCATCCGGCATGCCTGATATATGGGCGGACGCGACGGGCGCTGCCCGTCATGGGAACAGGATCACCACGATGAGCGGCATTCCCGCGACCGCGCTGCTGCGCCTTGCCTGCGATTTGCTCACGGCTGTCGGAACGCCGGAGGCGCATGCGCTGACCGTGGCCGAGGCGATGATCAATGCCGACATCGAGGGGCTCGGCTCGCACGGCCTCATGATGCTGCCCATGTATCTCGACCGGGCCTCCGCCGGCTCGATCGACCCGGGCGCCGGCGGCCGAATCGTCACCGACCTGGGCTCCCGCGTTGTCATCGATGCGGAGAACGGTTTCGGCCATCTGACCGCGACGACAGCGGCGGCGCTCGCCTGCGACCGCGCCGAGACGCATGGGCTCGCCGCCGTCGCGGTCCGCAACGCCTTCCATTTCGGCGCCGCCGGGCGCTATGCGCGGTCGATGGCGCTGCGCGGCTGCATCGGCATCGTCCTCGCCAACACCCGCCCGCTCATGCCCGCGCCCGGCGGAGCGGAACGCGTTGTCGGCAACAATCCGATCGCCATCGCGGTTCCTGCCGGGACCGAGCCGATCGTGCTCGATCTCGCGCTCAGCGCCGGCGCGATGGGCAAGATCCGGCTGGCCGATTCCAAGGGCGAGGCCATTCCCGGCGACTGGGCGACGGACGCCTCCGGCGTGCCGACCACCAATGCTGCGGAGGCGATCACAGGCATGCTGCTGCCGACCGGCGGCGCCAAGGGTTTCGGCCTCGCCGTGATGGTCGACCTGCTGGTCGGTGGGCTCTCGTCTGGCGCCATCGGCGACGAGGTGCGTCCGCTGTTCGGCGATCCTTCCCTGCCCTATGGCAGCGCCAACCTGTTCCTCACCATCAAGGTCGACGGCTTCCGCCCGCTGGCAGGGTTCGAGGCCGCCGCGGACGCCTTCGCGGGCAAGATCCGGGGGTCCAAGCTGGCTCCCGGCGCCCCGCCCGCGCGCGTGCCCGGGGATCGCGCCATCGCCGCCCACCGTGCCTTCGGCGGCAATCTCACCCTGCCGGCCGCCACGCTCGCCGGCCTGCGCAAATCAGCCGGACTGCTGGGCGTCGAACTGCCGGCCGGATTTCCGGCCTGAACCTCGACCAGTCAGCCGCCAAGATAGGCCTTCGCCAGCCCGCTGTCGTTGAGCGCGCCCTTCCACTCGGACGGGCCGATCTCGCCGACCACGCGGCCGAGCTTCATCACATAGGCCCGGTCCACAGCCTCCGTCGCAAGCGCCACGTTCTGCTCGATGAGGAGGACGCTGACCCCTTCCGAACGGATCTTGCCGATGACCTCGACGAGGCTCTTCACCACCTTCGGCGCGAGCCCCGTGGAGGGTTCGTCGAGGATCAGAAGGTCCGGCTGGAGCAGCAGGGCGCGGCCGATCGCCACCATCTGCTGCTCGCCGCCCGACAGAAGCTCGACATTGGCGTCGAGCCGCCCCTTCATGAAGGGAAACAGGTCCAGCACGCCGTCGAAGGTGAAGCGCTCGGCCGATTTCGGCCGCCGCGCGCCCTCGTGCTCAGCGAGCTCGAGATTGGTCTTCACCGTCAGTTCGCCGAACAGCCGCCGGTTCTCCAGAACGACGCCCATGCCCGCCGCCGCCCGGCGGTGCGCAGCCTGGTTGTGGATCTCGATGCCATCCTTGACGATACGTCCCGAGCGGACCGGATTGAGGCCGCAGAGCGCGCGCACCAGCGTGCTCTTGCCGGCGCCGTTCGGGCCGATGACCGCGACGCCCTCATTCGCGCCGACCGTCAGGTCGATGTCGTGCAGGACGGTCATGGCGCCGTAGCCTGCGGAAATCTTCTCCACCGACAGCATGGCGCTACGCTCCGAGATAGGCTTCGCGCACGCGCGGATCGGCCTTGATGGCGGCAAAGCTGCCGCGCGCGATGATCTCCCCGAAGCACAGGACGCTCACGGTCGAGGACACCGCCATCAGGTCCATGTCGTGCGAAACGAGGAAGATGGTCATGCCTTCCGCGTTGAGCCTCTCCAGCAGGGCGCGAAGCTGCTGCGTCTCCTCCGCATTGAGGCCCGACGAGGGCTCGTCGAGACAGAGAAGGTCCGGCTTCGCGAGCGCCGCACGCGACAGTTCCAGGAGCCGCTGCTGGCCGGCGGGAAGGTCCCCGGCGCGAACATCCGCGATGCCCTGAAGGCCGAAGCGGCGCAGCGCGTCGTCGGCGACCCCGTGCATCTCCGCCAGTTCGCGACGCGAGGCCGGCAAGCCGAACAGGTTGGCGAGGAAGCTGCTGCTCGACAGCTTGTGGCAGCCGGCGACGAGATTCTCGCGCACCGTCATGTTGGCGAAGATCTGCGGCGTCTGAAACGTTCTGACGATGCCGGCATAGCTGCGGGCGGCGACCGACATGCTGGCGACGCTTTCGCCCTTGTAGACGACGTCGCCCTCGTCCGGCGTCAGGAAGCCCGAGACGATGTTGAACAGCGTGCTCTTGCCGGCCCCGTTCGGGCCGATCAGCCCGGTGATCAGGCCCTCGGTTATGTCGAGCGTCACGTCGCGCAGGACGGTGAGGCCGAAGAAGCCCTTCGAGATGTGCCGGACCTGCATCAGCGCGTCGTTCTGCATGCTGATGGCAGTCATCGGCCCGCCCTCCCCGATCCGTTCAGCAAGCCGCGAACCCGGTCGCGCAGGAAGCCGCCAATGCCCTGCGGCAGGAAGATGACGGCAAGGACCAGCACTCCGGCGTAGACCAGTGCGTGGATGTCGCCGAGTTTGCTGAGAAGATTCGGTGCCAGCGTGATGAAAGCCGCGCCGAAGACCGAGCCGAGGATCGTCTGAGCACCGCCGACCACCGCCACGAGCAGGAAGCTCACCGCCCGGTCGATGCCGAAACTGTCGACACTGACGAAGGTGACGTAGCTCGCGAACAGACTGCCGGCCAGCGAGCCGACCACCGCGCTCATCACGAAGACCTGCACCTTCAGCCGGTGCACGTCGACGCCGAGCACCATCGCCGCCGAGGGTGCATCGCGCATGGCGCGCATCGCGAAGCCGGCACGGGATTTCAGGAGGTTCGCATAGAGCCAGAAGACGAGGCCCGCGACGATCCAGACGAAGTAGTAGAAGCGCTGCGGCGTGTTCAGCACGAAGCCGAACAGCGAGATGCGCGCGATACCGCCGACGCCAAGCGTGCCGCCGGTGATCCAGTCCCACTCGAGGAACAGCACGTGACCGATGGTCGCCAGCGCCAGCGTCGCCAGCGCCAGGAAATGGCCGGACAGGCGCAGGATCGGCCAGCCGATCAGGAAAGCCACCGTTCCGGCCACCGCCATGCCCGCGAACAGCGAGGGCACCCAGTGCCAGCCGAGCGCGGTGGTGCCGTAGGCGGTGGCATAGGCGCCGATGCCGTAGAACACGCTCTGCGCCAGCGAGATGATGCCGCACTGCCCGAGCAGGAAGGCGACGCCGACGCCGGCGATGGAATAGAGCGCGGTGAAGACCAGGAGATCGACCGTTCCGCGCGACGCGAGCAGCGGCACGCTGGCCCAGACCGCGACGAACACTGCCGCTGCCGCGATCAGGGCGAGGTTGCGCGGCATGCGGCTGCCGGCGGGCAGGCTCTGGCTTTGACCGAGGCTCATCCGCCGGCCCTCCCGCGATGGCCGAGGATGCCGTTCGGAATGGCGATCATGATCAGGATCAGGAACGTCATGGAGATGACGTCCTTGTAGCCGGAGGACACGAAGACGATGGCCAGCGCCTCGACGAGGCCGAGCATCAGGCCGCCGACGATGGCGCCGAACGGATTGCCCAGCGTGCCGATGATGGCGGCGGTGAAACCCTTGAGCGTGAGCAGCAGGCCCATCTCGTAGTGGATGGTGATCAGCGGCGACACGAGCACGCCGGCGACACCGCCGACCGCGCCGCCGAGCAGGAAGGTGAGCGAGCGCATCAGCGGCACGTTGATGCCGATGGTGGTCGCTCCGTCCGCATCGATGGAGGCGGCCATGATCGACTTGCCGATGAAGGTCCTGGTGTAGAAGAAGCGCAGCGCGACGACCACGGCGAGGCTGAGCACGATGAGCCAGACCGCGTGGACGCGGATCGCGGCGTCGAACACGTCGAGCAGTTCGTTGCCGCCAAGGCCGCGAACGGGATGGGAGTCGCGGCCGAAGAACAGCAGGGCCGCGGCCGAGACCGCGAAGGCGCCGCCCAGCGTCACCAGCAGGAAGGATTCCTCCGTGCCGCCGCGCTTGCGGGTCGGGCGGACGAACAGGAGTTCGACTATCCAGCCGACGATGGCGCCCGCTACCATGCCGCCGAGAAAGGCGATGAGGATCGGGGCGCCGAGACGCTCCATGGCCAGATAGGCGATGATGCCGGCGACCAGCGAGAAGTCGCCCTGCATGGCGTTGACCACGCGGCTGCCGCGATAGATCACCGACAGCCCGAGGCCGATCAGGCCATAGACACAGCCATTGGTGACGCCGGCCAGCAGCGATTGGATGAAGAGCGTGGTTGTCATCGGACCGTCGGATTCATGCGTCGGGGGAACGTGGATGCGGGCCGACTGCCCGCATCCGCCGCGATCGTATCAGGACCGAGCAGTGACCTTGAAAGGCAGGCGCGTGAACTGCGTCTTGACCAGCTTGGAAAAGACGAAGCTCGACAGTTCGATGCCGGTGAGGTCGGGCGCCGCGAAGTTGTAGCTCGCCATCACGCCACGATAGGGCTCGCGCATCGCCTGGGCGATAGCCTCGCGATCGGTCGGGCCGGCCTTCTTCAGGGCGTTGACCGCGATCTGCAGCGCATCCCAGCCCGCCGCCTCGTAGTTCTTCGGCAGCGAGTTGTAGGCGGCCTTGTACATGTCGACGAAGGCCTTCTGGTGCGGCTCCGGGTCCTCGCCGACAAGGAATTCCGGGAAGACGATGTCGTCGGCATATTCGCCCATGCCGCGCACGTAGTCGTAGGGCGAGGAGCCGATGGCCGAGATGATCGGCTGGGTGATGCGCACCTGCCGCGCACCGCGGAACGGCACCGGCGAGGTCGCGATCACATAGACCGCCTCCGGCTGTGCCGCGCGAACCTTGGCGGCCTGCGTCGAGACATCCTGCGCGCCGACCTCGAACTTCTCGACCGCGGCGAAGCTGACGCCGTAGGCGGCCGCCTGTTCGCGCAGGCTGTTGTAGACGAGCTGGCCGTAGCCGGAATCGTGCAGGACGCCGATCTTCTTGAAGTTCTGCGCCTTGGTATATTCCAGCATCGCCCTGGCGTTGAGCGGCTGCGGCGGCAGGACGTGGTAGAGCGATTTGTAGGTCAGTTCGATGGCTGGCCCGAGACCGGTCAGCGCCACCTGAGCCATCTTCTCGCCGTTGGTGAGCGCGGCGATGGCGCCGGTGCTGGCCGTCAGCGACGAGCCGATCATCAGCGGCACCTTTTCGTTGAAGATGAGCGCTTCGGCCTTGCTCTTGGCGATGTCGGGCTTGGAGCCGTCGTCCTCGATCAGCACGCGGATGGGGCGGCCGTTCACGCCGCCGGCCTCGTTCACCATCTTCTCGGCGAGCTGCATGGCGCTGCGCTCGGCCTGACCGAGGCCCGCGCCCGGACCGGTGAGGCAAAGCACGGCGCCGATCTTGATGGGCTCGCCGCCCTGCTGCGCGATGGCCGGCGCATGGAGCGCGCCGAGGGCGGTGACGCCAGCCGTGCCCATCAGCACGGTGCGGCGCGAAATCTTGGTCCTGATCATTCTCGGTATCCTCCCGGATGGAGCACCCCGCGCTTCTTCGGCCGGTTCGGTGCTGGTGGCATGACGATGCGGCGATGCGCCCGGCGGACCCTTGAGCCGTCGGACAGGTGTAGGCGCCATGCGGCCGGTGACGTAGCGCCCGGCCGCATGCCAGTTCTTCCGCGTCACTCGGCCGCGGCGCGGTATTCCGGCGTTTCGAGCTGCGGCAGCACCTCGCGCATGAACAGGTCGAGCTCGTCGAGCATCACGTCCTTCGGACACTGGGCCCAGTGCCAGATGAGCGTGATGTATTCGCAGGGAGCGCGGTCATAGATGTTGCGCCAGACGTCGCGGCTCTCCTGGACCGTTCCGCCGACGAACAGCTCGCTCTTCTTCATGCTGTCGACCAGGGCGCTCGGGTCGCCCTGCGGCATCTGCGGGAAGAACGGCGCATAGAAGTTGTGGTAGATGTCGAGATCGTACTTGCGCAGCCGTTCGTCGAACTCGCCGGGCTTGCGGGTGATGTGCGGGAAGCGGACGATGTTCTGCCGCTCGCCCAGCGCGAAGTCGTAGCCCGACTGGCGCGCGATGTCGTGATAGAGCCTGACGCCGTTGGCGACCTGCTCGACCGGCGAGAAATAGGTCGGGATGAAGCCGCGCTTGGCGCAGAACTCGACGCTCTCCTTGCTCTTGGTCGTGGCGCAGAAGATCGGCGGATGCGGCCGCTGGAACGGCTTCGGCACGACCGCGATCTTGGCGACGCGGCCCTGGTCGTCCACCTCTCCCTCGACGCCGGCGAGCCGCGCGGTCTTCGCCGCCGGATAACCCTCGATGCCGGACAGCGGATAGGGCGCCTTGTAGGTCGGGCCGTCGAGCACGACCGCATCCTGCGTCCAGGCGGCGATGAGCTGCTCGACGCGCTCCTCGAACACATCGCGGTTCTTCTGGTCGGAGGCACTGCCGTCTGAGACGGTCGCGGCGGCGCCGGCCCACTGTCCCAGAACGTTTGCCCAGCGCGACTGGTAGCCACGGGCAACGCCGACCCAGTAGCGACCCTTGGTCAGGTGGTCGAGGATCGCGGTTTCCTCGGCGACGCGGATCGGGTCCTGCGTCGCCATGACATAGCCGATGGCGCCGATATTGATCTTCGAGGTCTTGGCCGCCCAGTAGGCGTTGAGGATGCCGGGGTTCGGACCGACCTCGTAGCCCTCGGAATGGAAGTGATGCTCGATGGTCGAGGCACCCCAGACGCCCATGCGCTCGGCCTCGACGACGATGTCGGTCCACTCGTGGACGACCTGTTGGTACATGTCGCGGTCCATGCCCATCGGACGCTTGGCGATGCGGCCCTCGAAACCGTCGCTCGGAAACATCGGATAGAGCTGGAGGATGACTTTCGGCCGCGCCATGCGTGCCTCCCTTCGTGTGCTTTTTGCCGAACCATAGAGAGAATGGCCGGTCGTGAGATGAAGCCTCTGGCTATGAGTGTTATCGCTGCCGGCTATAGGGCTGCGCCCGGAGCGAGCTGCCGCATGCCGCCGGAAAAGAAGACCAGCGGGTCGCGGTCAGGGGCCTGGTCGAAGGCGTCGACGCGGCCGACGAAGATGACGTGGTCGCCGCCCCAGTAGCGGTAGAGCGTGCGGCACTCGAACCGCGCGGCGACGCCCGGCAGAACCGGAATGCCTTCCGGGCCGACGTCGAGCTCCAGCCCGGCGAAGCGGTCGATGCCGGAGCGCGCGAACTGGCGGGCGATGCCCTCCTGTCCGTCTGCAAGGACGTGGACGACGAAATGCGTCGCCTCGTCGAAGGCCGGGTGGCTCGAGGAGGTCAGCGACAGGCTCCAGAGCACCAGCGGCGGATCGAGCGAGAGCGACGCGAAGGAGTTGACCGTCACGCCGCAAGCCTTGCCGGTCTTCGTGCGGCTGGTGACTACCGTCACGCCGGTGACGAACCGGCCGAGCGCGTCGCGCAGCGCCCGCGCATCCGTCGGCGGTGGGGCGGTCACGACCTCTTTCATGGCAACCAGGGTCATCGGGGGCTTCCTCGGTCGCTCGAGGCTCTTGTCGGCCCCGGCTGGCTGAAACTAGCCGTTCCACCGCCCCATAGAATGCTATAAGATCGTATGTCAGTTATAGCCCACGGATATAAGTCTTGGACCTGCGGCACATCACGGCCTTCGTCGCGGCCTATGAGGAAGGCAGCATCAATCGCGCGGCCCAGCGCCTGAATCTCGCCCAGCCAAGCGTCAGCGGCATCCTCCGCGACCTGGAAGCCGAGATGGGCACGGCGCTTCTCGAACGGCTCGCGCGCGGCGCCCACCCGACTGCCGCCGGAGAGACCTTCTACCGCCACTGCCTGAAAGTGCTCGCCGAGGTCGACGCCGCCCGCAAGTCGGTGATGGCGGGCGCCGACCGCGTCGCCGGTCCGGTCAATATCGGCCTCGCTCCGACGGTCGCGAAGGGCCTGATGCCGCGATTCATCGCGACCTATCTCGCCGATTTCCCGGATGTCCAGCTCAGGATCACCGAAGCTTTTTCAGGGCCACTGACGGAATGGACGCTGTCGGGCGATGTCGACTTCGCCGTGGTCGCCGTGCCACCGGTCGACCGCCGGCTCGTCACCCGCCGGCTTTCACCCGATCCGATCTTCCTGATCTCGGCGCCGGGTGGGCTCGCCGCGCGAACCAGCGGGCCTCTGTCCGGCCTGCCGCCGGTGAAGATCGCGCTGCCCTCGCAGAACAATGGCCTGAGGACCATGCTGGATCGCTACATCCACTCGGTGGGAATGACCGTCGAGCGATTGGTCGAGATCGACAGCCTCCACGGCATTCTGGAGCTCCTGAAGCGCAGCGACTGGGTGACCCTGCTGTCGCTGACCTCGATCCTCAAGGAACTGGACCGCAGCGAGCTTGCGGCACGGCGCACCGATCCGCCGCTGGACCTCGAATTCTACCTCGTCCATCCCGCGAGGCGCTCGCTGTCAGCCGCCGCGCGGATCTTCGTCCAGCGCCTGGAACAGGCCTTCGCTGACATGGCGACGGAGCGTGCGAGGCGCAGCCTCTAGAAGCGGCTTGAAGACACGACCATCGAATGGAAGTCATGGATGCCCGGCACAAGGCCGGGCATGACGGCAGACCTGGGGCTTCAACTGCGGCCAGAAGCGACCGGGCGGTCAGAAGCCCAGCAATCCGTAGATGCGCTTGACGTAATTGCCGAAAGGCTCGGTGGTCTTGATGTCGAGCGTGCGATCGGCCGGCAGGTCGATGGTGAAATAGTCCGCCATTCGAGCAGGCCCGGCCGTCAGAACCGCGCAGCGCGCACCGAGGAACACGGCTTCCTGAATCGAGTGGGTGACGAACAGGATCGTTTTGCCGCTCTCGCGCCAGATGCGCAGCATTTCGAGGTTCATCTTCTCGCGCGTCAGCGCGTCGAGCGCGCCGAAAGGCTCGTCCATCAGGATCAGCTTGGGGTCGTGCACGAGCGCGCGCGCGATGGCCGCCCGCTGCTGCATTCCACCCGAAAGCTCGTAGGGATATTTCTGCTCGAAGCCGGCGAGACCGACCATGGCGAGCAGGTCGCGCGCCCGCTCCCGCGAGGCCTTTTTCGGCAGGCCGAGAATGTCGGCGGGCAGCAGCACATTGTCGAGGATGGTTCGCCATTTCAGCAGCAGCGCCTGCTGGAACACCATGCCGACATCGCGCCCGGGCGTGAAGGCGGTATGGCCATTGCCAATCCGAACCTCGCCGTCATCGGCGTCATGCAGGCCGGCGAGGATCTTCAGCACCGTCGTCTTGCCGCAGCCGGACGGGCCGACCAGCGCGACCATGTCGCCCTCGGCGACGTCCATGGTCACGTTGGAAACGGCGACGAAGCGCTTGCCGCCGGTCGTATAGGTCTTGGCGACATTGCGCAGGCGGAGCATCGGCTCGGCCGTGGTGAGCGTGTCCGTCATGCGAGCCAGCGCTCCAGGTTGGCGGCGACGAAAGCGTCGTCGGCGAGGTCGGCATGCTCACGCGAGACGCGGTCGATCAGCGCCGACTGGCCGGGGCTCAGGCCTTCCTTCGGATTGAGGCACCAGATGCCATCGAGCAGGCCCTGCCGGCGCAGCACCTCGTGGCAGCCGGCGATGCAGCCGTGGAAGTCATTGGCGACGTCGAAGAAGGCGGCGTTGCAGTCGGTGACGCGGGCATCGAGCGCGAGAATGTCCGCCGGCACGGCGGGTTCGGCGGCAGCCGCCTTGAGACGCGCCAACAGGTCCACCGCGCCCCGGGTCCAGACCGACCAGTGGCCGAGCAGGCCGCCGCGCACGCGCACCTCCACCTGCTTGCCATCCCTCGCCGCCACGAAGGGCGTGACCAGATCGAGCACGATGTGGTCGTCATTGCCGGTATAGAAGGCGATGCGATCTTCGGCGCCCGCCGCGACGATGCCGCGCACCACGTCCAGCGTGCGGTAGCGGTTGAACGGCGCGGCCTTGATGGCGATGACATTGTCGATGGCGCAGAACTCGGCCCAGAAGGACGCGTCGAGGTTCATGCCGCCGACCGCCGGCTGAAGGTAGAAGCCGACGAGCGGGATTTGCTCGGCGACATCACGGCAGTGGGCGACGATTTCGGCCTGGCTCCTGCCCTTCATCGCGGCAAGGCTCAGAAGGCCCGCGTGATAACCGAGCGAGACCGCAAGCTTCGCCTCGGCGACCGCCTGATCGGTCTGGCCGCAGACACCGGCGATCATCACCAGCGGGCGATCCGTCCAGGCACGGGCATCCTCCATGGCGGCTGCGAGAACCGGCTCGTAGAGGCCGACATCGCGGATCTCGAACTGCGTGGTGTGGACGCCGACGGCAAGACCACCGGAGCCCGCATCGACATAGTAGCGGGTCAGCGCGCGCTGCCGTCGGCGGTCGAACCTGCGGCTGGCATCGAGCGCCAGCGGATGGGCGGGAATGACCGCTCCCTGCATCAGCACAGACCGAACATCGTCGGGAATGTCGTTGCGGTGAAGGCCCATCGGTCGCGTTTCCCAGTCGATATGGTGGTGGTCAGCCGAGTTCCGGCCCGGCAATGGCGAAGACCCGCTCCGGGTCGCCGAAGGGTTCGCTCCGCCCGAGCGCCATGCGCAGGTACGGTCGCTCCTTCGCAAGGCCCCGCTTCGCCAGAAGGTCTTCGATGATCGTGCGGCCATCGGGCACGTCGATGATGACCGGCCCCGTGACGCGGGCCAGGGCCCCCTCCAGCAAGGCCGCGGCGGCGTCTTCGTCATCGGCCACGAGCGGACCTATCGAGACAGCAGCGCGACCGGGTCGAGCAAGCACGAATCCGTTCTTCTCCGGCATGACGAGGGCGGCATCCGGCACGCGCTCCGTCAGGCCCGCCACCAGTCCGGGCCGCGCGGCGCCGAAGGCGGCAGCGTCCCGCGCGACGATCCAGTCGCGATCGGCGGCCGTCGCCTGCACGATACCCGGCACCGCCCCGCCATTCCCCGGACTCGTGCCGCGCCAGCGCCAGAGCGGCGCGCCCGGCTCGAAGCCGAGCGGACGGTAGATGCGCTCGCCCTGCGGCGTTGCGTCCAGAACCGGCACGCGGCCGGTCTCCATCAGCGCGGCAATCGTCCGCCTGAGAATGGCCGTGCCCAACCCGCGCCCGCGGGCGGCCTTCGCCGTCAGGACCATGCTGATCCAGCCGAAGCCGTCATAGGGCAGGACCGCGCCGGTCGCGACGAGCACCTCCCCGTCCCGGACACCGAAGACGGTGCCGGACCGGAAGAAGATGAGCCAGTCATCGGCCGACTGATTCCAGCCGGCTTCCTCGGACAGTGCGAGGGCACCCGGGAGGGCACCTTCGTCCAGCCGTTCGACGGTGATGGTGTCAGTAAGCGCCATCCCGCACCTCGAAATGGGTGGGCTTGCCGAGGCTCGGCTTTTCGCGGGCGACCCAGTCGGCGACCCAGTCGACCATCTTGGTCAGCGGCACGAGCGGATAGCCGAACAGGCGCGCGGCCTCTGCCGCATTGTTCAGCCAGGCGGTCGGCGCTTCCTCGCCGGTGACCACCGGCGCCTTGCCGAGGCGCTCGCCGAACACCTTGGCGAGCCAGCGCACGGAGATGGTCTCCGGGCCGGTGACGTTCAGTGGCGAAGCTGGCACGGTCGCGTGTTTCAGCGCCCGCAGCGCCTGCGCGTTCGCGTCGCCCTGCCAGATGACGTTGACATGGCCCATGGTGACGTCGATGGGGCGGCCGTCGCGCACCGCGCTCGCCACGTCGAACAGCACGCCATAGCGCAGGTCGATCGCATAGTTGAGGCGGAACAGGCGGCCCGGCGTGCCGAGGCGCTGGGAGAAATAGGCCATCATCCGCTCGCGGCCGATGCAGGAATTGGCGTATTCACCCGGCGGCGTCAGCGGGCTGTCCTCGGTCGAACCCTGCCCGGACGTGGACACGAAGGGATAGACGCAGCCGGTGGAGAAGGTGACGATCCGCGAGGTGCCAAACGCCTCGGCGACGATGGTCGGGACGTGGACGTTCATCGCCCAGGTGAGCGGCTGATCACCCTCCGCGCCGAACTTGCGCCCCGCCATCATGATGACGTTCCTGACCTTCGGCAGCGCATTGACCGCGTCACGGTCGAGCAGGTCGCAGGCGATGGTCTCGATGCCGTGGCTCTCCAGCCCGTCCTTCAGGCCCTTTTCGCTGAAGCGGGCGACGCCGAAGACGCGCTTGTCAGGGGCGGCGCGCCGGGCAAGCCGCGCCAGCGTCGGCCCCATCTTGCCGCCGACGCCCAGCACCATGATGTCGCCGTCGATGGCCGCCAGATCGCGCGCGAGATCGCGGCTCGGCATGGTCATGAAGTCCTCGAGCGCCTCGGCCGTCTCGAAGCGTTCGGGGAAGGACGCAGGGTCGAGCCAGGCGACAGGGTCGCGGGTCACGTCGTTCATGTCGGGCCTCCCGGCCGGTCAGGATTTGCGGGCATCGCGCGGCACGAGCAGGAGCTCGAGCGCCAGCACGGCGAGGTAGAGCGCGATGCCGATGAGGGTGAGCAGCGCCACGGCCATGAACATGGCGGGCGTGTCGAGCGAGGCCTGCACCTGGATCATCAGGTAGGCGAGGCCACGGTCAGAGGCGATGAACTCGCCGACCACGGCACCGGCGACCGCAAGGATCGCCGCGACTTTCATGCCGGAGAAGATGTAGGGCAGCGAGCCCGGCAGTTGGATGTAGCGGAACATCTTCCAGCGCGAACCCTTCAGCGATTTCACGAGGTCGAGGAGGTCAGGCTCCACCTCGCGCAAACCGCGCAGCGTCGTCAGCAGGATCGGGAAGAAGCACAGCGAGAAGGTGATCAGCATGTTGGTGCCGATGCCGTAGCTGAACCAGACGATCACCAGCGGCCCCAGCGCCACCTTGGGGATCATGTTGAGCGTGACGAGCAGCGGGAAGATCGCCAGCGTCAGGATGCGCGACCAGGAAAAGACCAGCGCGAGCCCGATGCCGGCCGCCACGGCGAGCAGATAGCCGCCGACGATCTCGATCGTCGTGACGCGGGTATTGTCGAGCCAGGCATAACTCGCCTTGCCGAGCGTGGCGACGATGTCGGTCGGTGCAGGCAGGACGAAGCTCGGCAGCGAGGAGAGCTTCACGCCCACCTCCCAGACGACGAGAAGGCCGAGATGGACCGCCACCACCGCCGCCCAGCGCAACGCCGTCGCACGGACCTCCTCCGGCGACGAAGCCGCGGTCTCCGCCGGGCGGTCTGCCTCGATACCGGTCGCCGTCATACGTCGCCTGCCTCCCGGCTGATCGCGAAGATGACGGCACGATATGGACGCGGCCGATGCCAGTCAACCAGTTAGTTGATAAAATGCTTCGACACGCCTGCCGCGTTCCGCACTAGACCCGCAACGCTCCCAGCGCGAAGGCGATCACGTGCTTGCGGCGCGCCGCGATATTACGCGGCGAGCCGAGCTTGCGGCCGAAGATCGCCGACAGCGTCCGCCCGTTCGAGAAATAGAAATAGGACAGCGCGGCGATCGAGATGTAGATGTCGATGGGGTCGAGATCGCTGCGGAACACGCCCTCCCGCGCGCCCTTGTCGAGCGTGTCGCGGATCAGCGTGACGAGCGGCGAGTGCATTTCCTTGAGCCGGTTGGACCGCTGGACATGGCGGGCGCCGTGGAGGTTCTCGTCGGCGAGCAACGCCACGAATTCCGGGTGCTTGTGCAGATAGTCGAAGGAGAAGCCGACGAGGCGCTCCATGGCCGGCAGCGGCTCGAGGTCGCCGAGATGCAGCGCGCGCTCGTGCTCGCGGATCTGCGCATAGACCGTCTCCAGCGCCGCCTGGTAGAGGTCGTCCTTGTTGCCGAAATGATGATAGACGAGCTGCTTGTTGACCCCGGCGCGCGCCGCGATCTCGTCGACCCGCGCGCCGGCGAAGCCCTTCTCCGCGAATTCGGCGACGGCAGCCGCGAGCAGGGCGCCCTGCGTCGCCTCCGGATCGCGCTGGCCGGCCTGCCGGACCACCTTCCGCCCGCTGCCGCTGATCATGCTCTTCGCCGGCGAGAACATCCGGCCTCCTCGTGTCGGGCGATCATTGTATCAACCAACTGGTTGTATAGTCCATCGATCGATGCTTCACTGAATCCCCGAAGGCCGCCGGCGTGGTGCCGGGGCGGACATTCGAGGTGGTCGCCATGACGTCCCATGACAATATCTTCCCCGGCAAACCGTCCCGCCGCATCGTGATCGCCGGCCTTGCCGGTGGCGCGCTCATGGCTCCGCGCGTCGCACGCGCCAGCGAGAAGGTCAATCTCGTCCTCAACTGGACGCCGACCGCCGACCACGCGCCCTACTACTTCGCCAAGGCCGAGGGCTGGTACGAGAAGGAAGGCATCGACCTGACCATCGAGGCCGGACGCGGCTCGGGCGCCTCCGCCCAGCGCGTCGCTGCCGGCGGCGCGCAGCTGGGCATCGCCGACATGGCCACCGCCCTCCTCGCCCGCTCGCGCGGCTCGAACCTGTCCGCCGTCATGGTCGTCTATGCCAACTCGCCGCAGGGCTTCTACTGGCTGAAGTCGAGCGGCATCACCGGTCCGAAGGATTTCCCCGGCCGCTCGATCGGCAACCCGCCGGGCGACGCCTCGCGCCTGATGTGGCCGGCCTTCGCCCGCAAGGTCGGCATCGATCCGGCCTCGGTGCGCTTCGTCAACGTCAGCCCGCAGGCCAAGATCCAGGCGTTGCGCTCCAAGGCCATCGACATCACGTCGGACTTCTACAACGAGCATGACCTGAAGGTGCGCGAGTTCGGAGCCGATCTCGGCTTTGCGCCCTGGCGCGAGATGGGGCTGAACCCCTATGGGAATTCGGTCATCGTCAACGGCGACTATCTCGCGAAGAATGCCGAGACCGTGCGCAAGTTCGTCCGCGTGTCCCAGCGCGCCTTCCATGCCTGCGTCGGCGATATCGGCCCCGGCCTGAAAGCGCTGATGGGTGCCGTGTCCGGCCTCGACGAATCGAACCAGCGCGATCAGTGGAAGCGCATTCTCGAACTGATGCGCGATCCGACCACCACGTCTGTCGCCCTCGGCGCGCTCGATGCCAACCGGCTCAAGGACGACTACGATCTCGTGAAGGCCTTCTTCGAGAATGTCGGCGAGGTGGACCTGTCGAAATTCGCGACCAACTCCTTCCTCGACACTTCGATCAAGATGCCGGCGGCCTGAGCCGCCAGGCGCGATCACGCCCTGCCGTTTCGACCACGCCATGGCCGCCCCTTCCACGCCGGACGGGGTGGCCACTGCTTTTCTGTTGCCGATTTGTCGCGACACGCCCCTGAATCCTGGCTGGCATCAAGGGACCATTGCCACCGGTTGCGCGCCCCCCTAGAGCTATTGCGGCTTTGCAACCCGCATCCATGGCGCCCCCGATGTATCGCTCCGCCCTTCTGTCCTGCGTCGGCATCGTCGCGCTCTCGACCGGCGCGGATGCCCAGAGCATCGGACGGCCGCTCGCAGCGCCCAATTCGGGCTGGGCGGGAGCCTATGCCGGCGTGCTGGCCGGCGCCGGGTTCGCGGGGAACCGCTGGACGGACGTGGGCATGAGCGGCGCCGGCTGGTCCAATCCGGCAGGAACGCAATACAACTCGACGCCAGCCGGCGCCACGCTCGGCCTTTTCGCGGGCTATAACTGGCAGGCGCTGCCCTTCGTCGTGCTCGGTCTCGAGGCCGACATCACCTACAACACGGCCCGCGGCAGGGCGAACGTCAATCCGTTCGACCCGACCAACGTGACCGCCCACAGCAACTTCGCCGGCAGTCTGCGCGCCCGCGTCGGTTTCGCGGTCGACCGCGCGCTCATCTACGTGACGAGCGGCGTGGCGCTGGGCAACCCGTCGCAGCGCTGGTTCCAGCCCTCGGGTGCGGCCTGGAAGTCGGATGGCACGCAGGTCGGCTTCGTCATCGGCGCCGGCGTCGAATACATGGTCACGCCGCAGTGGGTCATCCGCGCCGAGGCGATGCATTATGATTTCGGCAGCCGCAATGCGCCGAACATCACGCCCGCCAGTTCGCCGGATTCCTGGAACACGGGTTACCTGATGCGCGCACGCTCGTCGCAGACGCAGGCGCGGCTCGGCGCAGCCTATCGGTTCTGATCCGCCGGCTGCTATTGCGGCAGCAGTCCCAGGCGGCCGAGGAGAGCATGCATCTTCCGGCGCTCGGACGAGACGCGGCTGGCAAGATTTGCGGCGTCGGCAAAGCGGGGCTCGGCCCCCGCCTTCCTGACCGCGTCCTGCACGGCCTGGCTGCCCGCCGCATGCCGGCACGCCGCCTCGAGCGCGGTCTGCCGTTCCGCAGACAGGCCGGCCCGCGCATAGAGTGCGGCGAAGCTGTCGATCGACACCGGAAAGCCGAGCGAAACAGCGGTCGGCACGCCGGGGTACACCATCGCCCCTCGCTCGGAAAAGACCGTCAGCAACCGGACCAGCGCGGGATCGAATGCACCCGTCGCGAGCATGGCCCCGTCGAGCTGGCCGTTCGCGAGGTCTGCGAGCAATTGCCCGTGCGCGCGGTAGGGAATGTCGTTCACGACGATGCCGGCGGCCGCCGC
>Ga0209794_1000773_pt1 | contig 35813 bp, 40 predicted proteins | sample EBPBio232013_DNA_FD_185869 | JGI IMG/M metagenome (GOLD analysis project Ga0209794, IMG submission 185869) | Wastewater treatment Type I Accumulibacter community from EBPR Bioreactor in Madison, WI, USA - Reactor 1_5/23/2013_ DNA (SPAdes)... | ecosystem: Engineered > Bioreactor > EBPR >... | reverse complement strand
TTGACGCTGTTCTGCACATGGAACGCTCCCGCAAAAAATAGCCCCGACAGGCCGTGCAGCCGACTCCTGACATTCCGTGCAGTCGCCTTCTGAAAATGACAGAAAGCCCGTGTGGAATCGGCCTTTATGTGTAAAAATATCCGTCTGTTTATCTACGCTTGGTAAAGGTATGGGAAAGCGTCTTGGTTACGCCCGCGTTTCGACGGATGACCAGCGGCTCGACCTACAACGGGATGCTTTGACCCGTGCCGGGTGTGCCGACATCTACGAAGAGAAGGTCAGCGGGAAATCTGCTGATCGGCCTGCTCTGGATTACTGTCTTCGCGCCCTGAGTGCGGGAGACACGTTGGTGGTCTGGCGTCTGGATCGGTTAGGCCGTTCGCTCCCCGATCTGGTTCGCATCGTGGGGGAGTTGGAGCAGCGCGGTGTTGGCTTCGAGAGCGTCACGGAACGGATCGAAACTGGCAGTGCGACCGGGAAGCTGACTTTCCACTTGTTCTCCGCTTTGGCGGAGTTCGAGCGGAATCTGATCCGGGAGCGGACGCAAGCAGGCTTGGCTGCGGCTCGTGCCCGTGGTCGCAAGGGCGGGCGAAAGCCCGCGCTTGACGCCAAGCAAGTCCGTGAGATCAAGGCGCTTTTGCGTGATCCTGATATTCAGGTAGCCGACGTGGCGAAACGCTATGGTGTTTCACGCGCCACCATTTACAAGCACGTTGGTGCGGTGCGCCCAGAGCGTGGTGCATCACCGATGATTTAGTGAGGTCGTCATTCATGGCATTTGCGCCAAGTGTTGCTCATAAGCCTGTTGCCGCTGCTGTATGCCCTGTCATGGCCGCGACCGAGGCTTTGGCGACAGAAGGGGGGCTCGAGGCTCGAGGGGCTATTTTCACGCGCTCTGAGGTGGTCGATTTCATCCTCGACCTGGCTGGCTATACCGAGGATCAACCGCTGCACGAAAAGCGGCTTTTGGAACCGTCGTTCGGTGGTGGGGACTTCTTGCTGCCGATCATTCAGCGGCTGCTGAGTGCATGGCGAGCAGCAAGGCCCATTGGTACTGCGGTCGATGATTTGGGCGATGCCATCCGGGCAGTGGAGTTGCACCACGACACCTTCCGCAGCACCTACGCTGCCGTTGTCGCGCTGCTCAAGTGTGAGGGGCTGTCCGCGAATGCTGCGACGGCCTTGGCTGGCCGCTGGCTGTCGCAGGGTGACTTCCTGCTGGCTCCGCTGGAGGGTCAGTTCGATTTCGTGGTGGGCAATCCTCCCTACGTTCGACCTGAGCTGATTCCGGCCCCGTTGCTGGCCGAGTACCGCAGCCGCTATCAGACGATGTATGACCGGGCGGACATCTACATTCCCTTCATCGAGCGGTCGCTGACGGCATTGTCTGCTGGCGGCAATCTGGGCTTTATCTGCGCGGATCGCTGGATGAAGAACCGCTACGGTGGGCCACTGCGTAGCCTTGTTGCCGAACGGTTCCACCTGAAAGTCTATGTCGATATGGTGGATACACCGGCCTTCCATTCCGATGTAATCGCCTATCCGGCTATCACCATCATCAGCCGTGAGGGGGTCGGGGCGACGCGCATCGCACACCGCCCGTCCATAGACCGGGCCACGCTGACCACGCTGGCTGGTCTGCTGTCGGCACCGACTCTTCCGAAGGATGCTGGCCCGGTGCGGGAACTCGCCCGTGTGACCAATGGTGCGGAGCCGTGGCTGCTGGAGTCTTCTGACCAGATGGCGCTTATTCGCCGTCTGGAGGGCGCGTTCCCACTGCTCGAGGAGGCTGGGTGCAAGGTTGGCATTGGTGTTGCGACCGGCGCTGACAAGGCATTCATCGGCGACTTCGAGTCGCTGGATGTCGAACCTGATCGGAAGCTGCCGCTGGTGACAACCAAAGACATCATGACCGGCGAAGTGCAGTGGCGTGGTCAGGGGGTCATCAACCCCTTCGCCGAGTCTGGAGGGCTAGTCGATCTTGGCGAGTATCCGCGTCTGCGCCGCTACCTTGAGGCTCGCCGGGATGTGATTGCCGGTCGGCATTGCGCGAAGAAGGCTCCTGCCAACTGGTATCGCACGATTGACCGTATTACCCCGGCGCTGGCTGCGAGACCCAAGCTGTTGATCCCTGACATCAAGGGTGAGTCGCACATTGTTTTCGAGGGCGGCGAGCTGTATCCAAGCCACAACCTCTACTACGTCACCTCGGACGATTGGGATTTGCGGGCCTTGCAAGCTGTGCTGCTGTCCGCTGTCTCGCGCCTGTTCGTGGCCACGTACTCAACGAAAATGCGAGGTGGCTTCTTGCGCTTCCAAGCGCAATACCTGCGCCGCATCCGTATCCCACGCTGGGCCGATGTGCCTGAACCGCTACGCCGCGAGCTGGCTGAGGCAGCCATAAAGCGGGACGTGCAAGCCTGCAACCGGGCTGTGTTCAGGCTCTACGGGCTGAGCCACGAAGAACGATCTGCCCTTGGAGGCAATGGAGAATAAATGGCACTTGATCTTGTCGATTACGAACAGAAGGCCCGCGACGCCGTAAAGGCGTTTTGGGGCAACCGCGAAGCTGCACGGCAAAAGCAGATTGAGTCAGGCAAGGCCGACCAAGGTGAACGCGCTGGCGTCACAGGCGGCAAGAACATGGACGGATTCTTGGCCTTGGTGCTCGATGTCATCAAGGCCAATGGTCTGGCCCACGCCGAGATTTACCAGAACCGGGCGATGCTGACCCTGCCAGGCTACTTCCGCCCGACGAAGCTGTGGGATTTGTTGGTGATCTACAAGGGGGAGCTGATTGCTGCCATCGAGCTGAAAAGCCACGTCGGGCCATCGTTCAGCAACAATTTCAACAACCGTACCGAGGAAGCTATCGGGACGGCCCATGATCTTTGGACGGCCTTTCGTGAAGAGGCGTTCGGCAAGCAGCCACGCCCCTTCGTCGGCTGGCTGATGATGGTCGAAGATGCGCCGGAGTCCCGCCGTCCCGTTCGGGACTCGTCGCCGCACTTCCCGGTCTTCGAGGAGTTCAAGGGGGCGTCGTATCTCACGCGGTATGACTTGCTGTGTCAGCGATTGGTGCAGGAGCAGCTCTATACGACTGCTGCCGTCATCGCAGCAGAACGCAGTGCGGTGGATACCGGCAACTTCACGGAGCTGTCGTCGATGACCAGCCTCAAGACATTCGTGTCGGCTTTGGCTGGGCACATCGCCGCCGAGGCGGCACGACTGGGCTGATTGCCCGTTCTCGTTCATTCGGGCTTGGAGGCCGGACGATGATGACAACCACAACTGAGGCGCTTTCAGAGGTTTTGCGCGGGTATGGACGCGCTGATGAAACGGCATTGGCATCACTGCTGGAGGTCAGCGACTGGGAGCGCATAGCTCGTCAGGAGCTGGAGCGCCGGGCTACCCGAATTGTGCAGTCGCTCGATGACGGCACCCTTGAGGCCATCGCATCTGGTTCGCTCGATGTCCGGGCCGTCTGCCGCCAAGTGGCCGACGAGATCAAGCAGACCGCTTAGACGATGGCGCTGCCTTCTTTCGACAACTCTTGGCGCGAGGGCCAGAGCGTAAAGCCGCGCATCCTCGTGCTGGAGATCAAAGACAAAGATCGCCCGGATGACAAGGCATTGGGCTGGGTGCTTGTCGAGCGGGAGGAAACCTATCGGCGCGATCCTCGGGATGGGACGATCTACGAGGCGTCCATTCGGCTTTCCTACCAGCGCATCACAGCCAAGTTTTCGCACCGGGATGGTGGAAAAGGGCGGTTTGATGGCAGCTACTCGCGCAACTTCAACGCTGTGTCGCTGACTTCGACCTCGATGTCGAAAGGGGCTGTATTCCTTGATTTGCCGGGGCTGGATGGTCAGCGTATCGGCACCTATCTGATGAATGAGATCGTCCAGTGGGTGCAGCAGTGGCCCGAGGCGACCGTCAATGGTATCGAGCTGCTGGCCGGACAGGGGCATGGTGACAACAAGGCACGGCGCAACTGGTTTTATGAGCAGTTCGGTCTGGTCTTCGACTACACCGACCCCGAGCATCGCGAAGGCCGATCCAGACCCATGCTGGCCGGAGCGTTAGTCAAAGTCGAGACGTGGAAGCAGAACATCACCGAGCACCGGATGCTCGACTATCTGGCCGCAGTTCTTTACGCCGAGGAACGTGCCACATCGGAGTTGCAGGCCCGTGATCGAGCCTGTGCCCAACTCATTGCCGAGCAGAGACGGGCAGAAGCCCGGCCTGTGCGCTGGGCGTTGCGGCGGTTGTATATCCACTATGCCAGCACCGTGCTTGCCGGGCTTGTCCTGACGGCCCTTGTCGGTATGGCGTGGATCAAGATGGCGTAGGGGAGCTATGTCCGATCTGAGCGGAAGTGAGCGTCGCAAGCTGGAAAAGCTGCTTGGTATGGGTGGCGGCTATGTCCTGAACTTCTCTGACCGCACCTTCGGTGACTTCTTCGATGAGTACCGGGTCGAGATTGATGCCGAACGGTACAAGGCGCGGGGTACGTCCAAGGCCAATCGGATGCGTACCTTCTGGGATGTGGATGGCAATCATGTCGTGGGGCGGGTCATTGGCGGGCTGATCGAGTATGCGACCGATGAGCAGTGCTTTGGCGACAGCAATCCGCTGCTGATCGACGACTGCCGAAAGATTGCCCAGCGTCTTCTCAGTGACCAGCCGGTGGCCGAGCTGGATGCGCTGACCGCCATCGCAGATGAGCGGGATTTCGAGGTGGTGGCAGAGCATGTCCGCGAAGCCATCGAGAAGAACCAGCCCGAGGGCGGGCTGGATCGACTACATACCTTCGTCAACAAGTTCATCCGTGTGACGTGCGAGCCGCACGGCATCACGATCACTCGTGACAAGCCGCTGCACAGTGTCTTCGGCGAGTACGTCAAGGCGCTCCGGGAAGGTGGCCACCTTGAGTCGGCCATGACCGAGCGCATTTTGAAGTCCAGTATCTCAGTGCTGGAAGCCTTCAATGATGTGCGCAACAACAAGAGCCTTGCACACGACAACCCGATCCTGAACTACGAGGAAAGCCTGCTGATCTTCAACCACGTCGCGGCATCCATCCGCTTCATCAAGGCGTTGGAAACGAAGATCAAGGCTCAGGCCAAGGTGGCAGAGCAGCAGGCTGCACGGTTTCCGTGGGATGAGAGCATTCCATTTTAGATAGCTATATAGCTAGCTATCTTCATTTGCCCGGCGATATGCCTCAAAGTTGTCGAGCAGGCTCTGGTACTGGCGGTGTGCCTCTGTGCCCGGTGGGGCGAAATTCGGCAGAGGCGGCTGAGTGCCCATCGGCCAGTGCTCGATGAGTTGATCGTCGTCGTCATCATTCGTCCGTGGGCGGCCTCGTGGCCGCTTAGGTTTCTTGTCGTTTTCAGAAGACGACTGCACGTAAGTTTAGAAGTGGGCTGCACTAACAATGCCGCATGTGAAGATGGCGCCAAGAACCATGTCGCAATCAGTCAAAACGTTCTACCGCCGCCTCAGGTTACGTTGCCAAGGCCATTGTGTGCTGCCTTACACCGCCTCCAGCACGAGCAGCTCAGCCACCGTCTGCCTTCGTCGAATAAGCCGGGGCTCACCATTTTCCATCAGCACTTCGGCAATCAGCGGGCGCGCGTTGTAGTTCGATGACATGGAGGCGCCATACGCACCGGTGTCGTGCAACACCAGAAGATCTCCCACCTGCGCCTGCGGCAAGGACCGGTGCAACACCACGCCACCTTCTCCCTGCGTAAACACATCTCCCGACTCGCACAGAGGTCCGGCAACCACCGTGTCAAACTGCAGGCCATTAACCGCTGTGCCATCAGAGTGGATCAACTCCATGCCGTGGTAGGCGCCGTATAGGGCCGGGCGAGCCAGATCACTGAAGCCGGCGTCCACCATCACAAAATGGTTGGCGCCCTGTTGCTTCGTGGCGCGTACCTCGGTGACCAGCACGCCGGACTCCGCCATTAAATAACGGCCCGGTTCTATTTCCAGTTTCACTGGGTGCTCCAGCAGCCGTTCCACGGCATGGCGCGCTGCATCCCATAATGAAAAGTAGTGCGCCGTATCAATCGTGGGTTCACCGGCCTGGTAGGGAACGGACAGACCGCCGCCCGCGGAGATGGCGTGCAGGTCCAAACCCTGCGTATTCACTACCTCTACCAGCTTCAGCATGGCACCGCACACTTCCTGCAAGTGCGCGTAGTCCACGCCTGAGCCGATGTGCATGTGCAGGCCCTGCAAGGCCAGGCCGTTGGACTTGATCTTTTCGCAGGCGCGTACCAGGTCGCCATGCCAGATGCCATGCTTGCTATGCTCGCCACCGGTATTTGTTTTCTTGGAATGGCCATGCCCGAAACCTGGGTTGATGCGTAGCCACACCGGGTGCCCTGGGTTGACCGCACCCAATTGGTCCAGCATGTCCATGGAGCCACAGTTCACGGGAATATTGAGTTCCACCACGCGCGCAAGCGTAGCGCGGTCCAGCAGATCGGCCGTGAACACGATGTCTGCGTGCCCGTTGTGCAAGCCCGGCGTAAAACCACCAGCCAACGCGCGTTCGATTTCACCCAAAGACACCGAGTCCACTACTGCGCCCTGTCGTTTCATGAGGCGAAGGATGTGTGTATTGGAGTTGGCTTTCTGAGCGAAACGCACTACGTCAAACAACCGCAGAGCGGCAATCTGGCGCGTAATGGTGTCGGCATCATAGATCCACAGCGGGGTACCGAACTGCTGGGCCAAAGGAGCGATGGTAGCGGGAGTAAAAGGGTTCATGGATGGATGATCCCCTTCATGGTCAATTCAATCAATGCTATTCTTGTCTGGCATCTATCCAATATTGATATGAATTTAACTCATCGCCAGCTGACAATGTTTCGCGCCATCATGCTGCACGGCAACCTGGGGCGTGCGGCTGACGCGTGCGCGTCAAGCCAGCCCACTTTGAGTCGCGAGCTGGGTCGTCTGGAGCAGTTACTGGGGTTTAACCTTTTTGACCGGGTGCGGGGCCGATTACGACCTACCGTGCGGGCACTTGCGCTGATGCAGGAAGTAGAACGCTCGTTTATAGGCTTGGAACAGATCGCAGCGCGCGCCAGCGAATTGCGCACGCAATCGACAGGTCGCTTGCGCATTGCGTGTTTGCCGGCATTGGCCCATGCCTTGGTACCCCGCGCACTGGTATATCTCTCACAGGCACATCCTGAACTAGGGGTCAGCGTGCATCCCTTAGAGTCGCCCTGGCTGGAGCAAGCCATGAGTGAACAGCGTTTTGACCTGGGACTGAGTGAGACCCAAGAGGCACCTGCGGGAGTTGCCTTGCAGCCCTTACTGAAAGTCAATGAAGTGGCTGTTTTGCCACGTGATCACAGCCTGTGCCGCAAGGCGCGACTGCAACCACTCGAATTTACAGGCGAGCGCTTCATCAGTCTCGCGGTTGGCGACCCGTATCGAACCGCCATTGATGCGATGTTCGAGGACGCTAAAGTACATCGCGCAACCCTGTTTGAAACCACGAGCGCAGTGGCTGTCTGCGCCATGGTGCGTCAGGGCCTGGGTGTTGCCATCGTAAACCCGTTCACCGCACTGGAACTCAGCGGACCGGACCTAGTAGTGCGGCCGCTTAGCGTTGCCATCGGTTACCAGGTGAATATGCTTCTTCCGGACATCGCAGCTCCGCACCCCCTGCAGGGCGTTCTCGCAGACACCGTCCGCAAAGCTTGTGCCGCCTTGAACCACCATCTCTCGCTATGAGTTCCATAGCTGGTCGGCCTTATGATTTCTTGTGGATGATGATGGCTAGGTTCGCGACAGCAACTTCGCTCCATCGGGGCGCAAGTCCCCCTTGGGTGAAATATGCCGGTACAGAGTCTGCCGGGTGATGCCGAGTTCCCGACATAGATCGCCGACCTTGGTTTCCGGCTGCCCCATCGCAGCCATCGCCAGACGCAGTTTGGCGGCGGTCATTTTGAACGGCCGGCCGCCTTTTCGACCGCGCGCCCGTGCCGACGCCAAGCCTGCAATGGTGCGCTCGGCGATCAACTCGCGCTCGAACTCTGCCAACGCCGCAAAGATGCCGAAAACCAGCTTGCCGGCGGCCGTCGTGGTGTCGATGGCCGCGCCGTGGCCGGTCAATACCTTGAGGCCAATGCCGCGTGCGGTAAGGTCGTGCACTGTGTTGATGAGGTGGCGCAAGTCACGCCCGAGCCGGTCCAGTTTCCACACCACCAGCGTGTCGCCTGGTCGGAGCGCCTTCAGGCAGCTCACCAAGCCTGGCCGGTCCTCGCGCTTGCCTGATGCTTGGTCTTCATAAAAATGTACCGGATCGACTCCGGCGGCAACCAGCGCATCGCGCTGCAAGTCAGTCGCCTGGGAGCCGTCCGCTTTCGATACCCGCATGTAGCCAATCAGCATGTCGCACTTGTCAAATATACGTTCGATTATGTGACAGTGTGATCCAGAAAGTTATGGCCGTCAAAAATTGTCACTTAACCCGTCATTCTGTCTAAGGCATGCAAAGGGTCCGTCAGGCATATAATGTGACAGAAATTCTGGAGGGATGCCCTCCTTTACAAACGTGACGCGCAAGCGCTCCAGCGACTCGGGGTCATGCCGTCCATAGGATGCGAGCGCGAACAGTGAGCGGGCGGTTTCGGGGTTGTGTCGCGCCTCGACAATGGCATCGCCGATTGCTTTGACGGCTTGCTGCCAATGATTGATCGGCTCGGTTTTCTGCACAACCGCTGGCAGGCCATTGGTGAACCCGGTCAACGGCTCTGGCAGGAACAGCACAGCCTGTTCCCCGCGCGGACTCAGCACCTTCGATTCGATCAGGTCGATGGCGATGGCCGCCGCCTCCAGCATCTGCAACTGTATCGTCGGGTCCAGAATCTCGTAGGGATGCCAAAGACTTTGCCCGGCGCGTAGCGGATGGCCGCAGCGCTCCCAGATATAGCGAATACTGCCGGCGCAAGTCCCGCAATGCGAGAGCGGGGTATTCAGCTCATCAAGCAGGGTGCGCAGCAACCGAAACCAGAGGCCGGCATGGATGCGTCGACGCGGCAATTCCACATACCCCAGCGTCAGCGCCTGCCAGGTACGCCGGTCCATCGTCGCGATGGCGTCGTTGGCTGGGCGCGGCGAAGCGTCGGCGTTCTCCCAGCCGAGAAAACGCCCCGGTACGCCCCAATAGGATTCCAGCCAGCAGCCATGCAGCGGACAGCTCAGCATCAGGGGCAGCTTCCAGGCGAGTAACACAGCTTGATCCGTTGGGTTATTCAGACAGAGCGGGCAGGCCCGATGGATTGACCGGCCGGGCAGCCACGCGCGCCAGCTCGTGATCGATCTCGTCTTGCGCTTGCGCTTCGGCAGCAATACCGAGAACTGGAACGCATAGGTTTCCAGGGCGGCCGGAGCACGGTCGTCGAGGCTGTCCAGCAGCCACGGCACCCAGCCGGCGACGCTCATGCCGCGCAGCCGGTCCAGCTCGATGCCGCTTCGCTGGGAGAGCATCGTCAGCAGCGCCAGTGGTGGTGCGGTGTCCAGATCATCGGCCTGGCCGTGCCCGAGATCGTGTTCCAGCAGGTCGAGCATATCCATCTGATAGCAGGCGGCGACGCGATTGAGCCATGAGGACAGGGCTTCGCCTTCTCTGGGAGCTGGATGCAGCGGCCAGCGTGGAGCCGATTTCACATCAGTTCCTGCTCGAACTGCCGACGCCGCTCGCTGGGGCCGGTGTAATCGGCCATGCTCAGCGTGCGATGGTTGATCGCTTCCTCGCCGCTCTCCACGGCGGCGAGGGCTGCCGCCATCAGCAAGTGCGTCAGTTCGCCGATGGTGCCTTCGCTGCGTGTGAGCAGGTAGCGGGCCATGTCCAGCGTGGCAATCGACGAGGGGCGCCGCAGTGGAAGCGAAGCGGCGAAGCTGGCGAGCAGTGAGCAGCAATCGTCGTTGGCCTCCCACACCGGCAGCATCATCGGCTCGAACCGATTTTCCAACTGGTCATCCGAGCGAATGGCGAGGTAGGCGTCGCGCGTGCCGACCCCGACCAGCGGGATACGTAGTTCGTTGCCGAGGAAGCGCAGCAGGTTGAGGAATTCCCGGCGGTTGACGCTGTTGCCGGCCAGGACGTTGTGCAGCTCGTCGATCACCAGCATGCGCACGCCGACCTTGCGCAGCAAGGCCAGCGCCAGTTGCTCCATTTCCGGCAGCCGTGGGCGCGGGCGCAGTGGCGCGCCCATCGCGGCGAGCAGTGCGACGTAGAAGCGGATCACCGACGGCTCGGACGGCATCTGCACGACCAGCACCGGGATGTGCTCCTGGTCGGCATCAGCACTGGCCGGATGTGTGCGCCGGAATTTCTCGACGATCATCGACTTGCCGTTGTTGGTTGGGCCGACCAGCAGCAAGTTGGGCATGCGTTGCTTATTCGGCCACGCATACAGGGTTTCCAGCCGGTTCAATGCCTCGATTGCGCGTGGATAGCCAATCCAGCGGTCGGCGCGAAAGCGCTGGATGCGCTCGTCCGCCGGCAGCCGAGCCAGCCCCTGCGCTGCCGGCAGGAGGTGGGACAGGTCGATGATGGGATATTCGTCCACGGCTACCATTCCTCGATCTGGTCGAACGGTTTGGCCGGTGTCAGGTTATCTGCCTGCGGGTCGGCAACGTCCGTTTCCGGTGGAGTCGGCTTGTCCGGCGGAACCGACACCTTGAGGTGCTGGCGGCGATCCGCATCACGCCGCGCCTTGCGCGTGGCTTTCTGTGCGCTGGTCACGATCTCGCGCATCTGCCCGATCATGCGGAACAGCGCCGATTCATCCACCTGTTCGCGCCCTTGCTGCCGCAATTTCGCCAGCGCCTGCCGTTGTTCCCAGAGGGTGACTGCCGGGTGCGACAAGGTACGGTAGGGGATTTCCAGATAATGCTGCCCCTCCGGTTCCAGCACCCAGATACGGCTGATGTCACGCGGGTCGCGCCGAATCAGGAAGGCCGGCCAGCGCTCGCGCCGCGCGATCCACGGTTTGAGCGCATCGGCGTAATAGTGGATGTGGTCGAGGACGAAGCCGGTGCGGGTCAGGGTGCGGCGAATGATGGGCAGGAAATCGACCAGGAAAGCCGTAGCGCGGGTGACGACAGCCGGTACACCGACAAGCCCCACCGCCTCGGCCCAGCGCGCCGCCGGCGGCTGAAGCAGGCCGTTGTGCACAGAGCCGTGATAGGTGCCCACCGCCAACGTGAGCCAGCGCTCCAGCTCATGCAATGTCAGAGCGGCCTTGTTTTCGGAATCGTAGTCCCCGCGCTGGTCAGGGTTGGAGAAGGTCGTCCCTGGCAATTCATCGTGGATCATCTGCATCGCCGTGCCGATGATCCGTTCCACGATGCCGCCATAGTGCGGCTGCCCTGGGGGACGATAGTCCAACCGGATGCCGTGCTGTTCGCAGCCACGGCGCAGCGCCTCACTTTTGAACTCGGCCGCGTTGTCCAGGTAGAGCAGCCTGGGCTTGCCGCTCATCGGCCAATCCATTTCTATATTCAGACCCTCCAGCCAGGGACGCTTGTCGCAGGCAACATGCACAAGGCACAGGCCGACCGAAACGGATGACGGCGCTTCCAATGTGACCACCATGCCGAGCACGCAGCGGGTGAACACGTCGATGGCGAGGGTGAGGTACGGCCGGCGAATCGGTTGCCGGTCGCGCTCGTCCACCACGATCAGGTCGATGACTGTGTGATCGATCTGCACTTGTTCCAGTGGCGCGGTCATGGCGGGGGGCTCACCACCGACACCTTGCAGGCTGCGTGACGCATCCTGACCTTCCCGGCGGCGAGCGGCCTTGAGCGGATCGAGGCCGGCGATCCGCAGGGCCACAGTGTTGCGCGCTGGCACCCGTAGCTTTTGTGCTTTACAAGCCTGCGCGACCTCGCGGTGGAACGCCGCCAAGCTACGCTTCTGCTTGGTCAGGAAGCGCTTTTGCAGCAACTCGCGGATGATGCGCTCGACCGATTCCGGCAAGCGTCCCTTGCCTTTTCCGCCGCCGGATTGGCTGCGAGCCAAGTCAGTCACAAGCCCCGAGCCTTGCCGGGCACGGCGGATCAGGACATACACCTGCCGCCTGGACAGGCTAAGCGCGTGAGCAGCGGCATCGGCGGCTTCATGCCCGACCACATCAAGGGCTGCCAGCGGCCCGATGAATTCCGCCCGTTGCCGGGCCTGCGCCCATGCCGCATCGGGCAGGGTGGCCACGCCTTGCTCGGCAATCAATGATGTGTCTGACGGCATGCTCACACCTCGCTTTGGTGCACACGAGTATTGAGCATAGTCGAGATTGGTGAAGATGACTTCTGATATTTGGCTATCAGGAGCTGACTGCACTCCGGACGTTACGTCCAGTTAATTGGTGCAATCGTCTTCTGAAAACGACATTTCTCGTGGCCAGCCTTCTCCAGTTCGGCAGATAGCGCCTCGATGGCGGCCCACATTGCAGCGGGGTCAGCAGGTTTAGCCACGCACTCGCGTAGCGCCGTGGTGGCCGCTTCCATCGTCTTGGTGACTGCATCTAGGGCGATACCAAGCTGCTTTTTGCGGTACTCCGCATCGTGTTTAACCTTCCATGCGGCCCATTCCGCTTGCTCTTCTTCGGTGAGCAGTTCGCGGGCTTCGGCGGAAAGCTCCGATGCCCAGCGGTCGATGGTGCAGATGACTCGCTGGCGTCGGCGTCCTGTGGCTGTGCGCTCGTCTGTCCGCCGGAGGCATTGGACGGTGTTCCCTTCGACTGTGATCCCGCCCAACGACTTATTCACGTAGAGCGTGACTTTGAATTGCATTGTTTGGTGCTCTTGATTGGCTGATAGCTGTGACTATACGCAATCTGCGAAATGCAGACACTCGATCTCGGCGGTGTCGAACTCGATGCCCGCCACGGTGAACCGCTCGCCGACTGCGAGAGTGGGGGCGTTGCCGATGCGCAGCCGGAATGTGTTGTCCGGTTGCTGGATGACGTAGGTGCCATCAGGATCGGCATCGAGTACAGCGGACGTTACCCGCTCGAACTCGACACGATCCTCGTTCAGTCGCCAGATTGAGGCCATTCGCCCAGTTCCTCGATGACGACGGAAGTCTGTTGCCTCCCTTTGAGGTAGGCGTCGGCCTCTTCTGCCAACTCCTTGCGGGCAGTCTGCTCCTTGGCAAAGGCTGCCCAGTTGTACCCGTCAGGGTTGATCTCCCAGTGATAGCCCAGTGTTTTCAGCACTGCGAGAATGTCTTGCACGAGCTTGATGGCGTATCCGTCGTGGATACGATCAGTTGCGTCCAGAAACTGTTGGCTTGGGTCTTTTTTCGGCCACAGGTAGCCCTCTCTCGAGACGGCGACGCAGAAGGCCAGGTACTCAAGAATTTCATTCGAGATCGAGTCCTCTTTTTCCGGGCTGGTAGTAAAAGACGCACCGATGCCGGAAGCCGCAGAGTGGAGGGTTTCCAGCAGGTGTGCGAAGTACAGCTCATTGAGCTGTCGATGCACTACGGCGGCGATGCCGGGGGAGGTGATGCTGGGAGGCAAGTAGTCCATCTCTTCGACCTCAGTTGATGCTGCGCGAAACGTCACCGCGTTGCGCCCGATCATGTGCTGCGGCAGTCTGCTTGCGCAGCCGCTCGGTCTTCTGTGACGTGTAGATAGCCAGCAGGGCTTCGACCCGCTCCTTTTTCCGATAGATCGCTTCGGCCATGTAGTTGCTGACGCCTACTGCGCGGTTGAAATCTACCCAGAGCGCCCGGCTAGATACCTTGGTGATGTTGTTGTTCCATTCGGCGTCGCTGAACCGACGCCCCGCCTCTGTCAGTAGCATTTCGTGAGTGGACATCGTGTCGTAACCACCAATCGGCGCGGTCGGTAGCGAGCCGTAGCCGTCCTTGTCAGACAGCCACTCGGCGGGAGACTTGCCCTCGGCAGCGGCCAGCGCCGCGTCCGCATTCGCCGCCGCGACTTGTGCTGGCTCGAACTTGACGTTCGGGGCCACGCCGCCCGGAGGGACGCTACCAAACAGGATCGCGTGCTGTTCCTTGGTGTCCTTGCCCAGAATCGGGTAGTGCTGCGGGTTGCCGTCTTGGATCGGGAAAGTCGCGCAGAAATACGGGGCTGGGTCGGTCTTCCAGCCGATCCCCTGTTGCTGGTTGAAGGCGGATGGGAGTTGGCCGGGGTTGAAGGTGCCTTTCGATGCGCTCTGAGTGAAAGCCTTGGCGCGGGCCTCATCTTTCTGCGCGGTGCCGTAGGTGAAGTGCAGGTGCTTCACCATCGCGTCGCTGGGTGTGTTGCCGGACAGGCCGATGTACTGCCCGGCTTTGACCTCCATGCCCTGTTTCAAGCCGGTGGCAAAGCCGCTCATGTGGTAGTACGCCACCACGTCGCCATTGCTGCGCTCGATGAGGATCGCGTTGCCTGCCGAGCGCCGGTTGCCGATGAAGGTGATCTTGCCGTCCGTTGTGGCGTACAGAGGCTGCGACGCGCCACTGGTCGAGAAGTCCAGACCATCGTGCATGTGCGGCTTCTGGTTGGCGCTACCGAAGTTCCCTGCACCGCCGCCCCGGAATTTGCCGAAGCGCCCGGAGACGGTCTGTTTCTCGGTTGGCGACACCATGCAGGTATCGGCCAGTGCCGGAGTCACGGCCACCAGTGCGGCCAGAGCAAGCAGCTTGTGCATGGTCATGGCTCCCGGTACTCGTTTTCGTGGGCGGCGTAGCTGCCGTCAATGGTGCAGGTCAGTTGCACCGACTCCGGGCCAAATGGCTGATCGGCCATCAGGCTGCCCATCGACGTTTTGCGGTTGGGGAAGCTCTTGCCCTTGTTCAGCTTGGCCGCCTTGGCAACTTCGGCCAGCGTCCTGCCACGGATGTGCGAGGTGTAGCCGTGGCCCAGTTCGCCGCTGCCGTCATCGACCCAGACCTCAATCTCGGCCACCGGCAGACCGAATACCTTGAACCCGCTGGGCGGTGTCAGCCGGTAGTGCTGTTCCTCGCCTGCTGGTTTGCGTGGCAGCAGGGCGCGGGTGGCTGGATGGTCGGGCAGGTCTTCGCGGCACTCCAGCGCGGCCTGCAACATCGGGCCAGCCACGGCCCAGAGTGTTGCGTTGGGTGCGGCTGGCTCGTTGTCGAGCAGCGGGACGGGCATCTGGGCGCAGACGATGCTGGAAAACGCCACCGCAGCAATTGTGATGAAGTGCTTGCTACGCATGGGCATGGCTCCTGATGTCGCTGTTGTGCTGTGCCCTGATGCGCATGGGCTTGATGGGCTTGGGGTCAGGCTGCTGCTTGGCCTGCCGGTCGAGCCACAGCTCGGCCAGCTCAGCAATAACCTGATCGTGCTCGCGCAGCCACGAGACGCGCAGTACGAGATAGCTGTCAGCGGTTTTCATGGGCGGGCCTCACGAGGTAGCGGTAAACGAGCCAGACCAGCGGCGTCAGGTACAAGATCGGGACAACGATGGCGAGGGCGATGGTTCCGAGCTGGGCAGCAGGCGGGCCATTCATCAGCGCATCGCGCTCGACGAACAAGGCGAGACATGTCCCGAGCACGCAGCAGATGTTGGTAACACGCTCGCGGCCAAGGCGAAGTAGGATGGATTGAATCATCTGGGCCATCACTGAATCCCCCGAACCCAGAGCATGTCGCGGACGTAGCGCCCGAAAGCGCCTTCCACGAACAGCGTGCCGGAGCGCACTTGCCACGCCCGATAACTCCAGCGGATTGCATGGATGGAGAACGGCAGGCACATGGACAGGACGCTCAATACGACCATCAGCGATGCGCCCACGGCCAGTTGCCAAACAGCCATCAAGAAGACAAGCGCGACAACGATCCAATAGCCTCTTGATTTGAGCAGATGGCTACGAATCAGTTTGCTGCGCTCCTGATCCTCAAGGAAGGCCAGTCGTTGCTTGCCTCGAACCTCCATGCGTGCATCGACAATGCGGCGGATTTCGGCAGGGTCTTCTGGGGCTAGTACGCCAAATCCGCAACGTGCGGAGCACTCCCACGGGTAAAGCGCGGTGTCGTCAGCCTGCGCGTTGGTTGGTCGGTGCATGACTCCACGCCCACATTCAGGGCATCGAGGATTCCGCAGGGTATGCCAAAGGTCACGGATGAAACCGTGATTCTGTTTGAGCTGTCCCCAGCCCAAAATGGATAGCGGCATTGAAACGAAAGTGAACTTCGCGGCTTTCTTTGCTCCACTCAGGATGCTCATGCGTGTGCCCTCCGGTAGTTTTTGCGCCGTTTTCGCTGGGCAAGTACGGTGTCAGCGACAGCCAGAAGGATGGCCAGCACTGCGGTTGGAACGGTGGTGTCGATCATGTTCAGTGGCCTCCTTACGGGCTGGGAGAGTCGTCTTCGTGGTGGCGCTGCTGCTGTTTCGCCAGCGCCAGTGAGTGCTCGAACCACTGCTGCATGAGGTGAGCAATGTCGCTTTCACGAGCAAGCAATGCTGGGTCGGTGTGCGGTACGGCGCGAATCGCACCGGGGGCTTTGGGGCCAGCCTTCATAAGGCGGTTGACCTCCTGCGCGTAGATGTCGGTTGCCATGAGGCGATGCTGCTCAGGAGCTGCCTTCAATGCGGCCAGCGCGGAATATGCGATGACGGAAAGGGCGTTGAGCGCATAGGCAAGCTCGCGCTGCTCGCGCTGTGCCGCGTCGAATTGAGGCTGCACATGAGCAATGGCTGCGTTCCAGCCTTCGTCGTAGCCTTGGCGAAGTCCGTGTGCTTTACCTACGGCCAGACCGTGCGATTCGGCAACGAACGCATCAGCAGATTTGTACATACATTCACTCCTTTTCTGGCGCGATGTCGCCGTTATCGGTCGGTGGAGGGGAGTAGCGGCTGTCATACGACTGGTCAATATTTCCTGAGTCGCCAATGACGCCTTCACTGCCGGTGCTGACGGTTTCGCCGCGCAGCGACGCCTTGTAGGCTGCGATGCGTGCGTCTGCTCCTTCGGAGTAGGCTGCTTTGCCTTCGGCGAGAGCCGTGCGGCCGGATGCGACGTAATCATTGGCGGAGGCGGTCGCGGCACTGCCAAATCCAGTAACGGCGGCTGTGCCTGCACCAACCAGACCTGCTCGGACACGTTGCCCAAGGCTTGCGCCGCTATTGGCTGCATCTCGGAATGCTGCGACTCCGGCACTGCCGGTCGAGATCGCTGCATCAGTGGCACGAGCTACACTCCGGGCGCTCGCACCTACGGTGCCGGTGATGGCGCGGCCCAGCCCGACTCCAGCAGCATCGCTGACTTTTTGCCTACCGGAGCGGTTATCCGATTGAGGTGGCGGTACAGAAGCATCCGGTGCTGGCGGGGCAACGCCTTGGTCGCCTGCACTCAGCAGTGCCCGTTTTGGCGTCGTGCTACCGCGAACGCCTCCGCCATTGCCAGTGGGCGGCGTATCACCACTGCCATTGCCGGGGAGCAACTCGCCTCCACCGTGGCCACCAATACGTCGCGACGGACTTCCTCCCCCGCTTGGTAGAGCGCCGCTGGATGCCGCATGGGCCATACCACTGCGCATCTGTCCAACTGCTTGCGTTTCGCCGAGGTCGCTCACACCAGCGCCGATCCAACGCAGCACATGATCCGGCAGGATTTGCGGCAGGCCGAAGGTCATGTAAAGCACGGGCAGGAGGGTCAGCCCGAACACCATGAACCACCAAGCAAAGCTCAGGAATGACGCGATTGCGCCGACCGTCCCAGTCGATGTCACCACTGCACCGCGCATGGCAAAGAAGCCCTTGGCAATGAAGTCGATGATCGGATCGCTGACGAGCATGGCGGCGAACAGGCCGACTACGGCCAGCGCCGGGCGGGCGAACAGCGACAGCAGCAGCAGGTAGCCTTGCGATTGGCTGCCGACAAAAGTGCGGTCAGGTGTCATGTGCATGACCGCCCACAGGGGCGCTGCAATGATCGACTGGAGCACCGCCAGAATCCAGCCGACCACCACTGTCATGAAAATTACGTAGGGCAGGCTGGGCAGAAAAACGCCAAAGTAGAAGGCCATCGGTTCGATGTACGAGGCCATCATGGCAAGCTGCTTGACGGGCACCTCGATCACCCAATCCCAGATCGGCGTCACAACCTTGTCGAGATCGAGGCCGGTGCCGACGCCTTTGACGGATGAGAGCGTGCCAGCGACGACGCGCAACGCGGTCGCTCCCGTCTTGATCGCCACATCTGCCGCGCCGATCCCGGCGCGGGCAACCGTGAGGTAGTCACCGACGCACTTCATGCGGTTGAGAGAGCCTCCCATCTGGCCAGCGGTGCCGCAGAGAGGTGTGGTGCCAGAGGTGTTCGCGCCGGTCGCCATCTCGACCATGCTTTCCATCAAGCTGTTGATCCAGAGGCTCACCTTGGCGTCGAAATCGGCGTTAATCGAGCCGATGTTGATGTCGGACTGAGCGTCCTTGGGGATTACGCTGGTGAGGTCGCCGGGGCCGCTGGTCGGAGCCTTGTAATTTCCCTTCGCTTCCGACTTTTTGCTGATGGCCTCAGTTACCGTTGTCACCGATCCGATAAGTCGGCTGGCCGCTGCATCAGCGGGCAGTGCGGACAGCGACGGGGCAGAGACAGAGCCAACCGACTCTGATGTGATGGCTGTGATGCGCCCACGTACTTCTCCGACGCGCTGATACCAGCCTCCAGACATCGCCCAGCCTTCATCCGTCAGTGACGTGGCGAGCGATTGGAATCCTGATTTCACACCAGTTGTGTCACTCAGTGCAGCCATGAGGGCCGCTGCTACTTGAGTTTCCGCGGCATTCACCAGTTCGTTGAACGTTGCTGAATCCACGTTTGACCAATCACCCGAGATGTCATTCGGCCATGTGTTTACCCATGCCTCCAGATCGCCCATGAGTTTGGTAGCGGCCTGAATCTTGGCGTTCTGCGCCGCCACTCGGAGCTGCTCCAGAGCTGCTTCAATCCCGGTTGTGTCTTTTGCGGGCTGGGCGGTGTACTGGCTGATGCTGACAGTGCCGCACAGCGGTTCTCCACCCCCCAAGTTCGTCGTGGCGTTTCGATCCTTGATATGGAAGAGGTATTCGGTGCGCCCGCCATTCGTACTGGTTTTGTCGGCACTGGGGGCTGCACTAACCTGCGCGCCGGGATAAATCTGGTTTGCTGCGCGGGCGCAATAGGATGCGGCGAGGTACTGCTTACCGAAGTCGCGCAGCCCGTAGAAGCTCCCCGGATCATTGACTCCTTGCACGACTCCATCAGGATTCAGCACGCCAATCGCCATCCCGGTCTTGTAAGTCCCGTTGGCAAAGCCTACCCCCCACAGCGCAAACATCAGCACGACAAGCTGGATGAAGCTGAAACCGCTAGCCGTGGGCAGCAGTACGGCCCCGCCTGCCACGATCCGCACGGGTGTCCACAGCGATGACCAATTGCGTCCCATCACTTCGCCATCGTTGGCTGTGTTCAGCGTTCCCATGATTGCGACGTAGCTGACGATGAGCGTGCCCACGATCAGGATGCCGCTATTAAAGAAGCCCATCATGGTCGCGATGACGTTGCTCGCGGCGCTGACGGTATCCGGGTCGGCTCCCGTGACCAGCGCGTCAATCACCGGGCCGAAGATGCTGCGCAGCATATCGACGCTGTGATCGGTGCAATTCGTTGCGTCATCGCACGGAGAAAACGGCATCTGTGCCATCGCTGCCAGCTCCCAAAATTGGTCAAGATGCCGTCATTCTAGGTGTTGTCGCGTATCGCTGCAACGGTATGCAAAATCTAAAGCATGGACATAAAACACCGCTTAAACCAGCATAAACAAAGGGTTTTATGGTTTTGCAGATGGACTATAGACCATAAAAATATTTATTTTTCTTTAGTCTATTGAGCTAGATATATATCTGTATCTATAATCTCGCCATGCTTGTGATAGATATCTAGCTCAACTCTGGAGGATGATGACGTGACGATCTTTGCTGTGGTGAATACCAAAGGCGGCGTGGGCAAGACCACGACCGCCGTCCATCTCGCCACGATGCTGGCCCGGCAGGGCAAGACCTTGCTGATTGACGGCGACCCGCAGGCGAGTGCCGCGAGCTGGGCTGCGTGGCGGCGAGAGAACGAGGGCTACACGCCCAGCCCGACGACGACATGCCTCGCGGGCAAAGCGATCCTGGCCGAAGGCAAGCAGCTTGCCAGCGGCTTCTCGCATGTCGTGGTGGATGCCGGTGGCCGCGACTCGGTGGGGTTGCGTTCCGCTTTGCTGCTCGCTCAACGCGCAGTTATCCCGATAGGTGCTTCCAACCTCGATGCCGCAGCCATGACCGATCTGCTGACAGTGGTCGAGCTGGCCCGTGACTACAACCCCGACCTCGATGTGCGCGTGTTGCTGACCCGCGTCGATCCGCGCACCAAGGACGCCGCTGAGATGCTGGAGTTTCTGGCCGAGCAGGAGCTGACTGTGCTGCCGACCAAGGTTTGCGAGCGCGTGGCCTTCCGTCGCGCCATCGGCGAAGGTGCGATCGTGCAGGAGCTGGGCAAGGATCAGGCTGCGATTGCGGAAATGGAAGCCTTCTTCAAGGAGGTGACGGCGTGAAGAAGATGCGCGGAAAACCTGACCTCACAGGCATTGCCACCCCACGGAAAGACCCGACTGCTTTTCTGGAAGGTGGAGCGGGAGATGTTGCTGATAAAGCGCATCGGGATGCTCCCAAAGCTGCGGCACCTGCCGCAGATGAGCCGCCCGTGGCTCTCGTCCAAAAGCTCTTCCGCATCCGGTGGGACCTCGCCAAAGCCCTCAAGGACGCCGCAAATGCGGAGTCAGTACCGGGCCACCGGGTGACGGAAACCGAGATCATTGAGCGATTGCTCAAGCAGCATTTCGGAATTGATTGATAGATATCTATCTATTAAAGATAGATAGATATCTAATTCCTTTTTCACCAGAAATGTGGACTCTGCTCCATATTGATGGAATAACTTGCATAATTGGCGCGGGGACGGTATAAACATGGCCATGAGAGGACTCAAGTCGGCGGTCAGCCCTATGACATTGCGCGAATTGGTCGACACAGGCGTCGTTACGACAGGCGCGGCGATTCGATTCGACGATGACGGCCAAGGTTTGGTCGGGATTGTGCTTGTCGGTAGTGATGAGCTGTTTCTCGGGACAGCACGAGGCAATGAGCCTCGTTATTTCACGAGTATCGACGGCTTGGTGTCGGCATTTCAGGACTGCGGTATCAATGATTTCAAGCTCGACGCGAGGGGCTTTGTCTCTCGCGGCAAGCAAGCATCAGCGCGGCGCGGATTTGGGCGTAGTCCCCAAGGCAAGCTGGGCGTTTAGGAGTAGCTATCGAGTAGCGACCAGAGGACAGGCACCGAAAAAGCAAAAGCCCCGTTGGCGCGGGGCTTTGTGCAAAGTTTCGGGGGGCGTTGAGACGTAGAAGGAAAAGCCGGAGGGGCAATCGACTTGGCGGTCGGTGTCTCACCCGAAGGGAACCATCACAGGCCCTCATTCTACGTCCCAACCCCCCCGGTAGGCAAGTTTTTGCCCGCGTTTTTGCGCGGGTAGCGGAGGGGTATGGCTCGACAATCCACCGTCGCAGCACGCGACGAAGCACCGACACAGCGGTTTTTTCAGGGCGGCACCGCCCTGAATCGCGTGCTGCTTGAAGCTCCTTACCTGCCCCGGTGCTCCGACGATAAGACCGCTACGCGCATCCGTCCTCGTGAGTACGCGATTCGCTATCCATACATGCAGGTCAATCGACCGGGCATGGTGAGCTGGCTGATCTTCGACCTCGATCACTCAAACGCGCTCATCTGGGAGGATGCGGGCTTGCCAGCCCCCAACTTGATCGTGCGCAACCGCAAGAGTGGCCATAGCCACCTGTACTACGCCATCCCCCCCGTTTGCACGACAGAAAGCGCCCGCTCCAAACCCATCGCCTACATGAAGGCGATCTACGAGGCGTTCGCCGCCCGTCTGGACGCTGACACAGACTTCCACAGCGGGCCGGTCGCCAAAACTCCCGGCCATCCGTGGTGGCTGACATGGGAGATACACAGCCACACGTATGAGCTGGGCGAGCTGGCCGACTATGTGGAGCTGGCCGTGTCCTCGCCGTGGGGTAAAGGGCCGCAGCTCGATGAGGTCAGCCATTCGCGGCACTGCATCTTGTTCGAGCACCTGCGCTACTACGCCTATTCCATCGTCAACCGCGAGCGGGAAAAGGGGTCATTCTCGACCTTCACTCGCTTGCTGGAAGCCTACGCACATAACCGAAACAGTTTCCAGAAGCTCGGCTTCTCCGGCGACCTGCCCCTGTCCTCGCTGCGCGCCACGGTGAAATCGGTCGCCCGCTGGACATGGGATCGTTACCGGGGCGATAGCCGCTGCCATCGAGGCGTGATGCAGCTCGACAAGGACTTGCCGCTGGTTGAGCGGCAGCGACTTGCAGCCGCACGCACGCACGAGGTCAGGCAGAAGGCCACAGAGTCCAAGGTTCGGGCTGCCTGCCGCCAGCTCCAGCAGAAGGGCGAAACCCTCACTCAAGCCGCTATTGCGCGTCTGGCGGGCCTCTCTCGACAGACAGTCGCGGCCTACAAGCATGTCCTGACCGAAGTGCTCAAGCCAGCAGTTGTCGCCGTACTGGAGGTGGTCGCAGCACCCAGATCGGATGTTAAGTATGGTGTACATCAGGTATCTGCCCCCCGTGCCTCGTCGGTTGATTTGATCACCAAGGGGTTGGATTTGGAGCCTCTCGATTCTTCGTAGTGCTGTCCGGGGGGCTTTCGCTTTTGAGTAGCCCTAGCATTTTTTAAATGCGAGTAGCCGCAAGGGTTGTGGGTAAGTCCGCAGGACTTATCCATCATCCCGCGCAGCGCCGAAGGCGCGAAGTAGTAGCCCTGCCGCCCATCGGGCGGCTTCCCCCTCGGGGTGATGGATGGAGGTTTGTTGGTGATGGCAAAGAGATCATTTAGCCCTGAGCTGCTGGAGTCGCTTCGGTCGATGGTTGTGACAAAAGCTCTTGATGCCCTCGGGTTGCATTGGAAGCGCGATCCGGATTTTCAGCCGGTGAAGGATGCGGCCACTATCCGGTTGCATGTTGCAGTTGGTGGCCAGGTTTTCGAGCTGCTGGTGACTGGTGCCAAGTTTTTCGATACCCGTGCAGACAAAGGTGGTGGCGGTGCGATTGATCTGGCTATGCACCTCTTGCGGCTCGACTTCGTTGCGGCGGTTAAGCGGTTGTCGTCCTCGCGTGTTTCCAGCGTTTGAGTGGTGGATTTCAAGCCTTCGGCGACCGCGAAACCTTGCCGGTTTCGGGCTTCCCGCGTCCGATCTTGCCGGACTGGCCGCGTGGGCAGGCTCGGTGGGCTACGCCCTTGAACCTACCCACACGTAGAGGCTATTCAACAGCATCCGCGTCAAGGGGCCGTGTCCTCGCTGCGCTGCGGGCCGCACCAACCCCTTGACCCGGTTCTTTCGCGCCCTTTGGGCGCTGCGCGTCGGCCCGTGGATAACTCTGGCGAGTTACCCACCGCCCTCCTTACGGCTACTCGTCATTTAAAAAATGACCGGAGCTACTTGAAAAGCAGCTTGCTGCTTCCCTGCCGGTGGTGTCGTGACTGGGGTCAGCTCACGAAACGGAAAAAATCGTACGGTAGTGGCGTGGCGATGTACGGCAATCTGCCGTATAATTGCGTAAGGAGGACAATACCATGCCCGCAGCCATCTCTACCGCCCGTCTCGAAGCCCGGATCAGCACCGATCTGCATTCGATGCTTAAACGCGCCGCTGAACTTCAGGGGCGCACCATGACCGATTTCGTTGTGTCCGCCGTCCAGGACGCGGCGCAACGCGCCATCGAGCAGGCCGAAGTTATCCGGCTTTCGTTGGCCGACCAGGAATGCTTTGCACAGGCGCTGCTTTCGCCGCCGCAACCATCCCCGGCCTTGGAACGTGCTTTCGCCCGTCGCAGCAAGCTCCTACGCGCTGAATGAGCCGCGCACCGTTCCAGCTCGCGCCGCTCGATGCCGCCCATGACCGCGCCGGATTTCATAGCGGTTCTGATCCGCTGGATCGGTACTTGTGCGAGCAAGTCACCCAAGACATTCGCCGCCGCGTGGCGGCCTGTTTCGTGGCGCTGGCTGACGGCGAGCGCATCGCGGGCTACTACACCTTGGCGTCATCAAGCCTGCTGCTGGCCGATCTCCCGGCCGGCACCGGCAAGAAGCTGCCACGCTACCCGACCGTGCCAGCCGTTCGCATGGGTCGCTTGGCCGTCGATCAGGCATTCAAAGGGCAAGGGCTAGGCGGTGCGCTGCTGGCTGATGCGCTCGACCGTGCCGCACGCTCAGAGATCGCCGCCTTTGCCCTGATGGTGGATGCAAAGGACGAAACGGCAGCGGCCTTCTACCGGCATCACGGCTTCATCGCGCTGCCCGACTCGCCGTTGACGCTTTTCCTTCCACTGGCAACAGCGATGGCGTCTCGGAAAACGGAAAATAAAGCACGCTAAGCAGATGGCATGTTTTGTGTCAGATTGGACTACAGCCCAACCGGGCGTCAGCGATGCCACCCGCACGGCGTCAGGCTAAAGCCGATTGCGGCATTTCCTGACGCCTTCGCAGCAACCTCTACGGCCTCAACCTGACACACCGGCCTTAGCGTACGATTTTTTCCGTTTCGTGAGCTGACCCCTGACTCCTGTGCTCGTGTTCGAGCGTTCGTTCACGTCGAACGTGTCTTCGAGGCCGCGTGCGGCATCGGTGACGATCTCGTCGAGCCTGTCCTGCTGGCCGAGGTCTGCCAGCGCGAAGCGGTCTGTCCGCATCTTCACCAATGCCCTCTGCGGAGCCGGGCGACGGCGACGGAATAGCGCAGTCTTTCCGGCGTCGGCGGCTGGCCAGCCAACGCGCCGCAGGCGAGGCGGCAGCTCGTGCTCGACATCCGGGGGGGGCAGGCGATCTTTTTAGTTTGTTAGTTTATTTATTTGTTTGTTTCTTTGTTTGTTGTGTTATAATGAGGCCATCATGTGATGGAGGATCGGTTATGCGCCCTGCTGAGTTTTCCCCGGAAGAGATTGTCGCGGCTGGTGAAGCCCTTGTGGCCGCTGGTCGCAATGTGACCGGCTTTGCCCTGCGCCAGAAGGTCGGTGGCGGCAACCCCAATCGCCTCAAGCAAGTGTGGGACGAGCATTTGGCTGCGAAGAACACGACGGAGGCTGAGCCTGTGGCGGAGCTGCCAGTCGAGGTGGCTGAGGAAGTCGCTGCTGTCACCAAGTCGCTTACTGAGCGACTTGCGACGTTGGCCGTCGAGCTGAACGACAAGGCGGTCAAGGCTGCTGAGCGCCGGGTCGCCGAAGTGTTGCGCACTGCTGGTGAGCAGCGTGAGCAGGCGGAGCGGGAGCTGGTCGATGCCGCACAGACGGTTGACGAGCTGGAGACACGGTTGGACGAGTCGCAGGCGGAAGTTGAATCGCTGGAAAGGCGGCTCAGTGAGGCTCAGTCTCATGGGCAGGCGCAGGCGGTCGAGCTGGCCCAGTTGCGTGAGCGTCTGGTTGCCACTGAGCAAGCTGCACGGGCCACTGCTGATGCCCACGAAGCCGTGCGCTCGGAGCTGGATGCTGCCCGTCGCGACGCAGGCGTGAAGATCGAGGCGCTGCGGGATGAGCTGGCTCAGTTGCGTGAGCGATTGGCGGCGTCTGAACAAGCGGCCAAGGTTGCAGCGGAAACTCACGCTCGCGAGCTGGAGCAGGCGCACTCTGAAACGAAGACGGTACGGGCCGAGCTTGATGCGGCTCGTCGTGAGGCTTCAGAGAAGATTGAGGCGCTGAGAGGTGAGTTGGCCGAGCAAAAGGCCAAAGCCGCTGCTGATGCTCAGGCACACGCCGATTACCGGGCGCGGATGGAGCAGGATGCAGCGCGGATTACCGAGCTGCTGGGGCAGGCAAAAGAGGCTCAGGAGGTTGCTCGGCATGATGTGGCAGAAGCCCGTGAATCTGCTGCAAAGCTGGCGGGTCAGTTGGAGGCTGTACAGGCTCAGAATGCCACTCTACTTGCGGCTGTCCAGCAGAGGTCTGATCGCGGTTCGGGTGGCAAATGAGTCAAGGATGTGCGTCGGGTGATGTGAGGCTGCTGACCCCGGCAGAGCTGGATGCTTTGCGTGATGAAATGCAACGTGATGGCGAGTGGGCGCGTGAAGAACTAGCTCGTCGTCGAGCGGCAAGGATTGCCACGGTTCAAGCCGCGCTTGAGGATGACGACAATGCCGACACCTGAGGAACTACAGCAACTCTCAGATGAAATCCGCCGTGCTGGTGCGATGCTCGTTCAGGTGGCCCATGACGGCGATCCTGAAATCCTGATGATGATCGTCAATGTGCTTAACGCATGTGCAGCAAAACCTGCATGGTGGGCGCGTGAGGCGCAGGCTGCTGAGGTCGATCAGATCGTTGCCGACATCATTGAGCGTGCGCGGTCAGGATGATTGCGATGAAACGCAAACAAATGCCAGTTGGCCGACTCACGCCTTGTCCTCTCGAGTGGTGCGAAACTGGCCCATTGCCACGGCCAGCCAGTAGGCCGCCTGATACTGCGGCCACGCTGCAAACTCTGGATCACCTGCGCGATGCTGGACGCGCTCATAGAGCGTGCGTACTCGGTCAGCGACGGGGCTGCCCGGCTGCTCGATGATGGCGTTCAGCAGCCCGGCAAATGCCTCGCGGTCGCCGCGATTGATTATCTCGTCAATGCCTGCGAGTGATCCCAGCGGATCGCCGGAAAGCCGGACTGACTCCATAGCCCCGGCCCAGCCCGCCGTCGCTACCTTTCTCATGTCCTCAATCGACATGGGTTCCCCCGGCTGAGGCTTGCCGTCGAGGGCATGGATAAAGCCGTCGATGGTGCCGGTTGCCTCGCCCTCTGCCCCTAGCTGTCGATCCATCGCCCGACAGGCCCAGCGCACAAACGCCTCCCAGCCGTCCCGCGTGATAACGTCTCGGCCCTCGTGCTGGAAAAAATACTGATCGCGCTCAGTCGTCGGCCATGTCCACCGCAGCAATCGCTGCCGCAACTCAAACGGTACACGATCCACATACACGCCGTCCCGGTCGCAAAACTCTTGAAAGTAGTCCGACCGGAAAAACAGAAATTGCAGGCTGTTGAGTTTGTCGATTGCCATCTGTCAGCCCCTGTCGCTCGCCAGCTCGATCAGGCATCCGATGTCATCTAGTGCCACGGTCAGCGCGTCGGATCGTGCTTGCCGGACATCGACTCTCATATATTGGTACTTGGGGCGGCAATGTGCCGTTGCGCCACAGGAATCGGCAAGCGCCTTGATCGCCCACCGCCACCTGTCCCAGTGAGGACGATCCGGCCAGTGGTCGCGCTGGGGCCAGTTGTCGGGGCGGTCGAGTGGATGCTGTCCGGCCTCGATGTCGCCCAGCGTCTGCTCGATGATCGCCAGCGCCTGTGCCATATCCGGTGACGGCTCGCCAAGCCCAGCAGACAGGACGGCAAGTGCTGGGCGTGCTCTGGCTGCGGCTCGCTGTAGATCGTTCATCGTTTCAGCCGCTCGACGAACGTCATCGGTTTCTTTTTAGCTGGCTCAGTGAGAGTATTCTTCGTCACCCATATGGGCAGTTCAAGAGGCAATACGATTGCTTCCTTGATAACTTTTTGGCCTGCTTCCTGCCTTGGCGACCACGCGGCTGCAACCGGTACAGGTTGCAGCCGCGATGCCAAATCCGCCCGCCAACACGAGGCCCTATGCCTTTGCCTCATCGTGCTTATATACGCTGACCAATAATTCGATAGCTTCCAAGCATAATCGCCATATCATCGATCTTCGAGAGATCTTCATTCCTAATCTGCGCGCTCGCATAAAATTTACTAAGCATGTCTTTATCATTATCGCTTAGCAAGTCCAGAAGCCTGGTTATATGCTCATTGCCGGATAACATACCCAGAGCATCAATAGTGCCTGCAAGGTCTTTCTCCAATAGCCGGGACAGCATTATCTTGCTGCCTGAGTCTACAGTCTGATCATCCAGGTTGAGAGGTGGAAAATCCTCTGCTCTGTATCGGACTACCGGTTTGGCATCAGGGTTCGTAGCGCCATCAGAGCCTGATGCCGAGAAGGCGTAGACGACGTCTTCCAGAAATGAGAAATCCGATGCGTGTACAGACATCCGGGTTGGCGTGAATACAGCTTCCAAAAAGCCACGGTCAATCAAGGTATCGCCCATTGCCTTGCTGGTCAGTATTCTCTGCGCAACGGCCTCATCCTCTGCATTGAACTCAGCAATGAAGGGGTTGCCCTGAAGATCATATGCCTTTCCCACATTGTCCAGCGGCCCTCCAGGGCCAGCCCTTCGGTAGACCCCCAAGTCAAAAGCTAAGCCATCGACCTTGAGCGGATCTAGTCCGTTAGCACTTGCATATTCATAAACGGTTGCCAACATTTCTCTATCGCTTTTCGTAAGAAAGCTATAGACACTGGCTGAAGTGTTGCTTGTGGTCGTCGTGGTTTCAACTCTTGGCTCCACAGAGCCATCCGAATTAAAAAGGCGAGAAAGCAGTATTGCCGTCCCACTTACATTATCTTTCTTGAAAAAAGCATCCAGGACGTAGCGATTCTGCTCCTGGCCAGTTGAAGCAGTAGCCATGCGCCCAGACTTGCCGATCACGTCGTCCAGTGTGATACCCGCCGCAGCCCCCTTCTCGGTTACCGTCCAGACGCCGTTGACATTGGTAATATCCGGCTCGAAGGGCTTGAGCTTCACGTCCTCGGAGGCGTTCAGGACGATGTTGTCCTTGATGCTGATGACCGGGTTATAGGTAGCGTATTGGCTACCTAGCGAAGAGTGCGCCCCGCCTTCGGCGGAAAACTTCGTCACCATCTGTTCGAGGAAACCGAGGTCGCTGGTATTGCTCAACGCGCCATACCCAGGATCGAGAATATGGCGCAAGAAGCCTTGGTCAATACGAGTACTGCCGATCGCCGATCCATTCAGGATGCGTGAAGCGGTGGCAGCGTCCTTATCGTTGAAGCTGACCGTGAGTTGGTGCCCTTGGGCGTCGTAGTTGTGACCATTATTGAAGTTCGAGCGCAACCGCCCATTGTCGTGCTGACGGTAGTCGCCAAGCTCTTCGGCCAGGCGATCCACATAGGTCAGGTCGGCACCTTCGTCCTGCGCATAAGCGTACATGTCAGACAGCAAGGCACGATCTTCGTAGGTGAGGAAGTCGTAGGCGCTGCGACCAATGTTGTTGGCACTCATGCCTTGGGCGCCGTTGGCTACCGCAGGCTCTTTGCCGCCGAACAGGCGGGAGACCATGAGATCGTAGCCATTACTGGCGGGGCCGACTGTCGATGCAGTGGTGTTGGCCGCGCTGGCGGACTGTGCAGCGGAGATGGATTGCGATGCCGTGGATGAAGAAGCGCTAACCGCCTCTTTGCCAGCGTGAGGCGCTGACGCGAACAACCGGTCGATCACGCTGGCAGGATCACCGCCCTTGCCCTCGGCCCGATGAGTCATGTAGTTGAAGTCGAGGTCGATCAGCTCTTGCAGACGAGAAGCATAGTCGTCCGGGTACTGCGCCTGCTCGATGGCGGGCAGCTCATTGTAGTAGGCAAGCACTTCTTTGAAGAAATTGGTCATCTTGCCGGTGCGGTTGTACTCGTCCATAGCCTGGGCTACAACCTTCTGACGCCATGCCTCCTCTTGGTCGTATGCTTCTTGCCATGCGGCTCGCTGCTCATTAACGGTGAAGGTGCCGCTGTCATCATAGGCAATCAGTGCCAATTGATCGCGGGACATGCCCTTGAAGGGATTGCTGCCTGAGCCGTTGACGAAGCTGGTAGCTTGCTTGGCGCGGGCCAGCAATTCCAGGTCGTCGGTATTGGGTACCTCAGCATCGTGCCGCTCCTGATTCAGGTAGTAATCGTAGCCAGTGATCCGATCAAGCTGTGCCGTGGCCTTTTGGCCCAGCTCCTTGCGGCTGAGACTGGCATCGCGGGCCTCAGCACGTGCAGCCGCCTCGCCCAATTGGCGGGCCAGGTTGGAGAGCGTGCTGGTGCTGCCGGTGCTGCCTACGGGGGGCGTGGCGCTGATCTTGCCGTCGGCGGAAACGTCCTGGGCTTGGCCCGCAGCACCAGTGGCACTGCCAGCCAGGCGGCTACTGGATAGAGATGTGTAGGTAGTGATACCGACCATGACTGTTTCTCCACGCGCATGAAGCCACGGCTTGGCTCCACACAGATTCATAAGCTACAAAGTTAACGGCTGCATAGCGAAAAACTTTATAGACACTGCATGCTGTGCAAAACTTTAAGCGCAAAGGCTACGTATCTTCTCCGGGGTTACTCCTGGAAGATCCATGGTCACCATCTTTCCGGCGTTCGTCGCCCGGCGACGGAGTAGCGGCTCGATGCCAAAGCACGACAGCGCGTCCGAGCCTGTCCGGGGGGGGGGGGGGGGGGAGCTCTTTTATCGGTCACGCCGCAACCGTCAGACCGGCTTCCGGCAATTTCTTCCGGCAATTTCTTGCCGCCCGGCGGCTCGATGTCATTAAATACGCAGCACCACCAATAAAAACTTTGCTCTCTGTTTCTGCTCTCTCACTTGTTGCCACGCATTTACCCTCTTCATGCACCTATGCCGTTGGCTGAGCAGGCTGTTGCTGATCTTCGATAGTCGTTGCACTACTCGCTTCGCTGCCTTTCTTGCGTGTTGCCGTTCCGCTTCCGGCTCTTTTCAGGTAGCTGCGCAGCGTTGGTGTTGCCAGAGATACGCCAAGCTGCTTTAGCTGCTCGCTGACCTGCTCCAGCGTATAGCCCGGGCCTGCATTGCTTTGATGTCCTTTGCAAGCAGTTTGATGGCCTCTTGCTTGCTGACTGGGCGTTTCTTGTTCTCAACGGCAGGCAGTTCTTTCAGCTTTGCGCTGATCTGCTCGACCTGCTCAACGGTGAGTGTAGTCATGTGCTTGCTCCATTCCTGTAATCAACAAAACTCGCTTGACATCATACGCTTTTGCGTGTTCAGAGGCAACGCGCTATGATAGCCGAATCATGGCTGTAAGCAGACATGCAGGACGGCCATTGTATGACACATGCCGGAACGCTTCGCGCCCCGACCTGTATCATTCAATGGACGCCACTTGTTCGGCGCTGCGCTTCTCACAAGATGGCTCTTTCGTCCTGCCCCCTCGCGCCGGGGGGTGGCGTTTGCAGCTTGCTATCAAGCAGTTTTCAAGGGGGTCGCAAGGGTGCCGTTCGTTTGCATTGGCGATGAGCCGCTTACAGGAAAGCTCGCGCTGCGGTTGCAGCCAGATGAGCGCGATGCGCTGCGTGCCGAAGCGGATGCACGCGATGTCAGTATGAGCGCCCTTGTCCGTGATCTTTACTTCGGCGCTGCCGTTGTCAGTGACGTGAACCGTGATCTGGTTGCAGAGTTGATTCGGCTTGGTGCTGTAGTCCGCTCCGAGTGGGATGCTGCCGCTGCAAGCCAGTCACCCTACTTTCCACCTCTCGCTGAGGCCATTGTTGATCTGCAAAAGTTCGCTCGGACGCTGGCCGGAAAGATCAAGCCGAGCCGCGCCCGACATGATCGCGCTGCTGATGTTGTCGAGTTCGTTGGAAAGTCAGATGGCGTGGCACTGGAAGCTATTGTGACGTTGCGTCTTCTGCCCGCAGAGAAAGAACGACTTGCGATGGATGCGGAGATGGCGGGTATTACACCCGGCGCACTTGTGCGACGCCGGATATTCGGGCGTCCGGTGTCTGCAAACATCAATCGCGTGATGCAAAGGCGTATCCGGTCGCTGATGGCGATGTTGCAACATTTCCTCGCAGAGCAGCGCAGTCTTGAGTACCCAGAGATTTACACGACGCGGAGTGTACTGGCGGCTCTATTCAAGAGGCTGGGGCATGATCTCAAAGCACATTCGTAACCCAGATGCGAAGGCTGCGAAGCACCGCCGCATTATCAAGCTGGTCGAGTACATCCTCAATCCACAAACTGAGAATGCGACGGAAAAATGCGTCTATCACGGCGCACGCGGGTTCATCACTGCTGAACGGTCGATGCAGCTTGGCGAGATGATCGCACTTTCGGAAGATGCCACGCGAAGCAAGAACACTGTGGAGCATTTTGTTCTGAGCTTGCGGGAGGGCGAGAAGCCGACACCTGAGCAGGTCGAGGAGATGATAACGATCTGGCTCAGGGAGCTTGGGTTGAGCGATTGTCAGATTATCTATGGTCTGCACGAGGACACTGATAACTACCACCTGCACATAGCAGTCAACCGGATGCACCCTGAGCGACTGGAGTGCATCAAGATCAACGGTGGCTTCTCGAAGGAAGCGGAGCATCGGGCGATTGCATTGATCGAGCACGCGCAAGGCTGGAAGTCCGAAAAGAATGCTCGATACACGGTGCTTCCAGACGGCACGCTGGCCTACCTAGCCGAAAACGGTGAGGCTGTCCCGGATGCGGGCTGGTCGGCTGATTTGGCACTCAGGCGGCGGCAAACCGATGATCGTAAGGAGCTACGGCGGCGGCATGAGCGTGAGCGGCGAGAGTTGGAGGCTGTCGAAGCTACGAAGGCGCAGCGGCAGGATGCGCTCGATGAGCTGAGAACACGCCAGCTTGCCGAGCAAATGGCGCAGAAAACGCAGCAGAAGGCGGAGCGCGTGGCATTGCGTAGCGCCCTCCCCGCCTCTCGGGCGCGTGAAAATGTTGCGATCAGCCAGCGAGCCATTGACATCGAAACGCGCACGGGCGTGCAGAGTGCCGAGCGTACCGCCAAAGAGGTTGCCGGGCCGATCTTACGGTCGGCATCAAGTTGGGCGCAGTTGCACGCGGAGCTGGCCGCCGTGGGGTGCCGCTTCGAGCGCGAAGGGAGCGGTGCGTTGATCTGGGTTGGGGACACGCCCGTCAAGGCCAGCCAAGCCTGCCGAAAGTCATCCTTGCCGAAGTTGGAGAAGCGTCTCGGTGCGTATGAACCTGCTCCCGAAGGGATGGTGATTGCAGAGCGGGAGTTGGAGCCACTCAAGCCGGATGCGCCTCGCATGAGCGACTACATGCGCGAGCGGCGGCAATACGAGCGCGAGCGCAAACAGGAAACGGCAGCACTGCGCGAGCGTCATCGGTTGGAGCAAGAGGCCGCGTGGTCACGCTACGAAGCGCGGCGCGATGCGCTGCTGGCTGGCCATGCGGGCAGGAATCGGTATGCCTTGGGCGCTGTTGCACGCGCTGAGTGGCTGGCCGAACGGGATGAGTTGATCCAGCGGCAGAGCGGCGAGCGCCACCGGCTGCGGAAACGGTTGCCGGTTTTTCCCGGCGTCGAGGACTGGTATCGGCGTCTGGACGAGCCAGGACTGGCCGAACTTTGGCGACATCGAAATAGCGATCAGGCGCTGCTGGTCGGCGATGCGGACACACCTGCCCTACCCCCGCGAGACATCCGGTCGTTCGTGGCCGAGGTGCGTGGGCGTCAGGTTGTATTCCGGCGACCGGATGATGCTGGCCCTGCATTTGTTGATTGTGGTCGGCGGATCGACGTGACTGCCTCGAATGATCGTGATGCGGCACGGGCGGCGCTGCAATTGGCGAAGGCGAAGTGGGGACGGGTTACGGTCAGCGGGCCACCTGAGTATCAGCAGATGATGCTGGAGCTGGCTGCGGAGATGGGGGTGCAGATTGCAAACCCCGAGCTGCAAGAGCGGCTGAATGTGGAGATCGAGCGTCGCAGGCCCGTCCCTGAGCCAACGGCAAAGCCCGACTGGTCACGGTATCGGTCAGTGGCTTCGGGTGGGGTGCCCTCCCCTGCTCGAACGACTGGCGAGCGCGATCCGCGTTGGCCTCAATTTGAGCGGGCCATGCTCCAGATCGGGCAGTTCGAGCTGGGCGTGTCGGCTGTGGTGCTGATGGGGCAGCTTGAGATTGCCAAGGGCACGGTGACTGAGCGTCTTGATGCTGCGGAGCGGTCTGGCAGATCGGTTGATGACGTGGCCCGCGAGCTGGCCACCGCAGCAGCGCGAGCCGAGGCCGAGGCATTCCAGCGGCAGCTTGACGCGGCTGAACGAGAGCAGGCGCGTCCTGACATGCACCCCGACGAGCCAGAGGGGCCGGGTTGGTGAGGGGGGGCGATTCAGCGTGGACTCTGCTCCATATACGCCCATACCTTGAGATAGCTATATATCTTCTGAGATAGCTAGCTAGCTATCTAAATATGGTGGTGAGAGTGTGTTGGGATGGTGTGCGCTTGGTGGTTAGAAGGTGGTGACAAGGTGGTCAGATGGTGCTGCCTGTGTGGTGACAGCGTGGCGGGATGGTGGCGCTATGGTGGTGGCTTGGTGTTGCCTTCCACCTTGTTACCACAATGCCGCCACATAGTTTGATAGCTAGCTAGATAGCTATCAGGGGGGATGGGTGCAAAAACGGTGCGACCACTCCCGAAATGACGGATGATAACGAGATAGATATATAGCTAGCTAGCTATCAAGAATTTGGAGGAAGGATGCCTGCTCTTGTCCCGGAACTGGTGAATGCGGCAATTGATGCCTCGGTGTCGCCCGGCGATTTGTTACGCCGAGCGCTGGTTGTTGCGCGGCGTCTGGCTGTGCCTGAGTTGGTCGATTGGATCAGCAGCGAACTGAACGGCTACTACTCAGGAGAAGTGCCGGACTATCGTCGGGTACAGGGGCAGTTGATGGCCGAGAACCCGATTCATGGCCCGATCCCGTTTTTTGCGCCGCCAGACATGGCCGAGCTGCTGTCGGACTTCGAGGTGCGACAGTCGGTGCCGGAGCTGATGCAGCTTGCTCAAAGCACAACCGGCATTTACAGCCACTTTCCGGCCAATATCGAGCACACGCTGATGCAAATGATGCGCGAGGCGAACGGTGTGACGATGCGCCCGGCGCTCAGGTTTTCCACCGTACAGGTGCAAGGTGTCATCGAGAAGGTGCGGAGCCGGGTGCTCGAATGGGCGCTTGATCTGGAGGCTAAAGGCGTGCTCGGGGAAGGCATGACGTTCACTCAGCAGGAGAAGCAGACTGTGCAGCAGCAGCATTACCACTTCGGAGACGTAAGCGGCTCCCAAATCCAGATCGGATCGAATAGCTCTAACCAGACCCAGACTCAAACAGGCGGTGACATGACTGCGCTGTCAGCCTTGATTGAGCTGCTGCGCGATGCCATCCAGCAGGGACGCATCGAAGCCGAGGTACGCGATGAATTGCAGGCAGAGCTGGCGACATTGCAGGCTCAGGCTGCATCGCCGAAGCCCAAGTGGGCGATCATCAAGGCGACCGCAGGAAGCATCAAAGCCGTGCTGGAAAACGGTGCAGGTGGCGTACTTGCGGCGCAGGCGCTGCCTTACCTAACGGCGTTGCTGTGATAGCTAGCTAGCTAGCTTTGCTGGGGATGGGCCAGAAACGACAAACCCGCCAGTAGGCGGGTTTGTCGAGGAATTGGGGTGGCCCTGCATAACAGGGCCAGAACGAACCTAGTGTCATCACCAGTATGGTGGCTGGGAGAGGACTGAGCCTAGGGCTGCGAACCAAGTATAGCAGCACATGGGCGGGGTGGGTCGCGGTTGATAGCTATATAGCTATCTATCAGTGTTCGAAAAACGGTGGTTTTTCAGGCATCCGAACAGCGGCCAGAATGTCGTTTTCAGAAGGCGACTGCACCAGTTCACTGGGCTGGCCGCCGTGTGTGCATAGAACTTCTGACCGGGAACGGTCAGAAGTTCTATGCACGAAGCGCCGCGAGAGATCGGAATTGCTCAGAAC
>Ga0209794_1000770_pt1 | contig 35935 bp, 20 predicted proteins | sample EBPBio232013_DNA_FD_185869 | JGI IMG/M metagenome (GOLD analysis project Ga0209794, IMG submission 185869) | Wastewater treatment Type I Accumulibacter community from EBPR Bioreactor in Madison, WI, USA - Reactor 1_5/23/2013_ DNA (SPAdes)... | ecosystem: Engineered > Bioreactor > EBPR >... | reverse complement strand
CATTGCCGACAACAACACCGAGGAAGGCAGATTGGCCAACCGACGAGTAATGTTTACCGTAGTGGAATTCTAAGCATTCGATTTCAAGCTAAGTAATAGTAGCAAACCAAAAAGGAGTTAAGCCAATAAAAAAGCTTAGCTCCTTTTTTTGTGGCACAAACTAAACCACCCTTCATTCTTTCAGGGCTTCATATTAAACATTCCCCCAACTCCAATCACAGACCAATAAACTATAGCCTTCACTAAACTTCATTCCCTTCATGCCTTCATGGTAAAATTCCTCCAGTCCAACCTCAGACCAACAAAACTATAGCCTTCACTAACCTTCATTCCCTTCATTCCTTCAGGGTAAAATTCTTCCCCTCCAACCTCAGACCAACAAAACTATAGCCTTCACTAACCTTCATTCCCTTCATGCCTTCATGGTAAAATTCCCCAACTCTGATTTCAGACCAATTAAACTATAGCCTTCATTAACCTTCATCCCCTTCATTCCTTCAGGGTAAAATTCCCCAACTCTGATTTCAGACCTATTAAACTATAGCCTTCATTAACCTTCATCCCCTTCATTCCTTCATGGTAAAATCCCCCAACTCTGAACTCAGACCTATTGAAATAAACCCTTCACTAAACTTCATTCTCTTCATGCCTTCATGGTAAAATTCCTCCAGTCCAACCTCAGACCAACAAAACTATAGCCTTCACTAACCTTCATTCCCTTCATTCCTTCAGGGTAAAATTCTTCCCCTCCAACCTCAGACCAACAAAACTATAGCCTTCACTAACCTTCATTCCCTTCATACCTTCATGGTAAAATTCCCCAACTCTGATTTCAGACCAATTAAACTATAGCCTTCATTAACCTTCATCCCCTTCATTCCTTCAGGGTAAAATTCCCCAACTCTGATCTCAGACCAATTAAACTATAGCCTTCATTAACCTTCATCCCCTTCATTCCTTCATGGTAAAATCCCCCAACTCTGAACTCAGACCTATTGAAATAAGCCCTTCACTAAACTTCATTCTCTTCATGCCTTCATGGTAAACATTCCTGAATTAAAATTTCTCAGCTATACTATTGTTCATTCCCTCAAAAGCCTGATGAGCTATTTGCATTTTTTTCCACTATTTAAATTATTATTTATAACCTTTAAGTCAGTTTGAAGAATGACTGTTTGCGCCAATTTGCAGGTTGTGGGCAGAGTTTTTGGGAGCTGAAAGACGCGTTATTTTCTTGTTTGTCAGACCCTAATGGTTATCCCTGATTTATGGGTGAGGGCTTGGCAACACTATAAAAGGAATATAATTTTATAGCGAATTCGTTGAAATTAAGCTGTAATATTTGATAGCCTATGCCAATTTTAAACGCTTTTTTTAAGTTAAAACAGCAGGCTTGCTACTTCCTTCATCAGGCTTGTGCAATTTGCTTTTGGGCGCAGAAATTGATTCAAATTGATTGCCCAAAAGATTTTAATTTTTCTTTTTCAGGCCTCTCTTCGGGTGATTTTTTTTCAACTCCCAAAACAAATTATTTAGCATTCACTGGTTGTTTTTATTTACAAGAAACTGCCTCTTGTTCTGCATATAATTTAAAGAATCAGTATTCTGTTGCGCCATTGCTTTTTACCCTGAACGCAATTCAAACCAGCTCACTACAATCCTCAAAATAATATGAAACCTTTACTTCAAAAATCCAGTTATCTCGACTTGCTTCTGCTGCTTTTGGCAGGAAAGACCGAGCGCCTGTATGGCCATTTGGCAGCTAGTGTCACCGTGGGTCCGGGCGAAACCTACACCTCCTTTACCAATACCGGTGGTTTGTTTGCTGCCCTCATCAATTCGGGTATGAACCAGAACCTTACGGCTAAGGTTAATGGTAACATTACCGAAACAGGCACAAACAACCTCAATCAGCTTGCATCGCCGCATAAGTTAACTATTCGGCCAAATAGTGCAACGGAAAGTGCCATTACCATTACGTTACAGGATACCCTTTTTGTATATGGGGGAAGCGACTGTGTAACCATTGATGGCTTTAATTTTAGCGAAGGATTTACACGTCTTGTTGGCATTCATGCCATTGCTTAGGGTTCATTTTAAGAAAGAAATTTTTTTATCTATGGAAACATTTATACAAAAAGTCAGGAAAAGGTTGATGCTACCTTGGGTCTTGATTTTTGCATTCATTGGAATTGGACTTCAAGTGAATGCTCAATCTGATTGTTCAAATCCAATTATTATTTGCGGTAACACGGATTCTTATTTCCCAAATGGATTGGGTTCTAATTTGGAGCAGCTTGCCTGCGGAAATGTTGAACACAATTCAGTTTGGTTGGCATTTCAAGCAAAGGCGAGTGGAAAGCTCAATTTTGTAATTCGAATCTACAATCCAAGCGGCTTGCCCACTAATTCGGATTTTGATTGGAGTATTTTCAAGTTAAATGGTCCTCCAGGAACAAACAGCTGTAATCAAAAAATTGATATGTCTTGCAGTTATGCCGGTTCTTCTACATCTTATGGTATTCCAGGTGCAACTGGGCTATCTACTCCAAACACAGGTATTGGTGCATTTAATCCTGGAATCGATGTAGTAATGGGACAATGGTATATTCTTTTGGTTGACCAGTTTAGTAATTCCACACCACTTAAATTTTCAGTTCAGTTTACAAATAATCCTGAGAGCAATTCAATAAATTCTACACCTGCCATTTTTGATAACAGACCAAATTTTGGGGTTGATGCAGATTCAAGCTGTTCTGGTGTTTTCCGATTCTATGATTCTTCTTTTGCAGCCTCTGGGATTAGTAGTTACTTATGGGACTTTGGTGATGGTACAACATCTACACAAAAAGATCCAAGAAAAGAATTTGTTTCAAATGGCACTTATTTTGTAAAGCTCACGGTTACTGATAACAATGGATGTAAAACAAGTATTGTAAAACGGGTGGTTTATAATCCGAGCGCACTGGCTTTAAATATAGCTGGATTTCAAATCATGCCTAGTTGTTTGGGAAGTGCAAATGGAAGCATTAGAATTAATCCTACCGGACATTCTACAGCAGCGGTAAGTGGCGGGGTTCCTCCTTATCGATATGAGTTGATTAGTCCTTCTCCAGTTACCCGAACTATTCAAACCAGTAATATTTTTTCAAATTTACCTGCCGGTGTTTATTCAGTAAAGGTTTGGGATAATTGTGGTATTAGTGTTGTTATTTCAGCAACAGTTCCTAGTGAGGCCATATCAACAACACCATCCGTTTCTGTTTCAGGAACAACTATTATTCCATCATGTGCTGGTGGTTCAACAGGAGAAGCATTGCTTACCGTTTCGAATGGTGTGCCACCTTTTTCATGCAGCCTCGTTAGTCCATCACCTATTTTGGTTTCGAATGTCAATGCGGAGTTATACAATGTGGTATCTACTTCTTACTATGCAAAATTTTCAAACCTACCTCCTGGGCAGTATTCTTACCTAGTCACAGATGCTTGTAATAGGACTACACAAGGTGTATTTACGGTTCCTGTTTCAAGTTCACCTTCAATAGGCGCAACAACTACCGCTTCTTGTTCGGATAAACCTACTGGTAAAATTGCGGTAAGACTTTCTGTGAATGGCATTAATAATGGCGCTGCATTCGGTTCTTTACAGGTAGCTTTAATTTCACCATCCCCTGAGATTAGAGGTTTTCAAAGTAGCAATGTTTTTGAAAATCTTTATCCAGGTACATATACCTATGCAATAAGGGATACTTGTGGTAGCATAAGCACTGCAACGGCAACTGTTAGTGCTGCAAGTGCACCAAGTTTTGGTTCAACTTTCGCTATTGCTTCCTGCCCAAACTCAGGAACAGGTTCACTAAAAACTCAGGTAACTTCAACAGGCGGTGGAGGTCCATATTTGTTTGAGTTATTGCCACCTTCACCATTAGTAAGACCAGCTCAAGCAAGCAACTTTTTCGACAGCTTGGTTCCCGGGAATTACACTATTCGATTAACGGACGGATGCGGAATTAGCAAAGTGGATACCGTTTCGGTGCGTGCAGCAAATGCTCCTACATTTACTGCTTCTAGTTCAGCTTCATGCGTATCGCAAGGAAATGGGTCGATTTTGATACAACCCAATTCTTCTGCACTTTCTCCATTTCAGTTTGAGTTAATTAGCCCGGGAGCCGCAATACGACCAACCCAGTATAGCAATATTGCAAACTCCGTAAATGCCAGGTTTGCAGATTTAAACATTGGCAAGTACACTGTTAAAATGACGGATGCTTGTGGAGTAGATGTTACCGATACCATTTCGGTTCCTGGCTCAACTAATTTTTCATTTCCATCAGGTGTTACAACACTTCCATCGTGCAGCACTTCTGCAACCGGTTGGTTAGCAGTTCAAGCACCCACCACAGGTATTGGTCCGTATACCTATGAATTAATAGCACCTTCACCAATAACTAGATCTGCTCAAACGAGCAGAGTTTTCAATAACTTACCAGTTGGTGATTATACCATTCGAATTACAGATGCTTGTGGCAATACCGTAACCAATTCAAGCCCTTTTACTTTGTCTGCGGCTACAGCTCCAAGTGCTCCAACGGTAACCAATAGTTCAAGTTGTTCTACAAGTTCAACCGGGTCTATTGTTATTAGCGTTACAACCAATTCAGGTGGAGGCGCGCCTTATCAATTTGCGTTGGTTTCACCATCACCTGTTACTAGGGCCTTTCAAAATAATACCGTATTTACTGGTTTACCGGTAGGAACTTATACTGTTCAAACCAAAGACCAGTGCGGATTAACTGTAAATTCGCAAACAACCATTGCAGCTGCGCAGCCATTTTCAGTGTCTACTAATCAGGAAATTGTTGGATGTAGCGCCAGTACTTATTTATCACAAGTAACAGTTGTTCCTCAAAGTTTTAATAATTACGGCCCAATTCCATCAGGAAGCGGTGGAGGTCCTTACACGTATGCTATTTATAACTCAACCAATACCACGGTAATATTTCCTGCGCAAAGTACTAATGTTTTTCCAGCTGTTCCTCATTTAACTGGTTCGCCAACACATGTGGTAAGAGTAACTGATGCGTGCAACATTACTGCGACTACAAATATTTCGTTAAATTCAACTGAACCTGGAGTTGGGGCTCTAACCATTGTTTCCTCATCTTGTTCAAGTAAAGCTAATGGAGCAATTCGGGTTTCTTCTGTCCCTACCGTAGGTAGACAACCCTTTCAGTACAGTTTAATTAACAGCACCAATTCATCTGTTGTAATTGGTCCACAAAGTTCAACACTATTTGATAGTGTTCCTGCAAACGCAAGTGGGTATTTATTGCGTGTTACAGATGCTTGTGGAAAAACCTCTACAACAACAACCCCCCTGGCTTTTCCTGCTTCCGTTTTGCCATCTGTAACAGGAACTCCCACTCCTTCTTGTTCTGGCAGTTCCACAGGTTCGATTTTAACAACCATTACCAATGGAACTACTCAAGCCGGAGGTACTTTTCAATATGCACTTTTAAATTCATCAAATAGTGCTGTTATTAGACCGAATCAATCGCATCCCTATTTTGGTAATTTACCTGCAGGTTCTTATTTAATTCGTATAACCGATAATTGCAATGCTACCTTAAATTCGGCAGCAGTGGTAGTAAGTTCAACACCTACAGCACTCACTGCGGCAGGCGTGGCTAGCGTTACTTGTGGATCTAGTGGTTCTGGAACGGTTACTGCTTCTTCTCAAGGGGGAATTGAGCCAGTTCGATATTCATTAATTAATAATGCAACCTCGTCTGTGGTTGCAGGCCCTCAGTTAAACAATGTGTTTTCGGGATTAGCAGCTGGAACTTATACGGTAAGAGCTCTTGATTCTTGCGGCACAATTGCCAACTCAAGTAATGTGGTTGTTTCGGTAACAGCTCAAAACCCAACCATAACCACAACCTCTGCCATAGATTGCGGTGGCTTTGCAAAAATTGCTGGTTTTGGTGCTGGTGGAAATGGGGGGCCTTATACCTATGCACTGTGTTCCGGAGCAAATTGCTCAACTTTTTCGAGCTTTTCTACCAATAGTATATTTACTGTAACCAATAGTGGTACATACCGCATAGCTGTAAAGGATAAATGCGGAAACCAAACCATATCTAGTGATATTGTAATTAATATTCCTGTTAGAGCTGTCCTGAATTCAATAACTAAGGCAAACGCCTGCGGCTCCACTGCTATTACTGTTAATTACAGCAATGTGCCAAATACGCCGCATTACAGTGTGAATGGAAGTAATTTTTCACCAACAATCCCAATATTAAATCCAGGAACATACTTGATTCGGGTTACGGATTTTAATAATGGAACTTATGGTTGTTCTAGTGATACTGGAACGGTGGTTGTTACTTCAGGTTTAACACCAGCCATTACAGTTACTGCAAGTCCAAGTAATGCATGTCCTGGTTCATCAATCACCTACACAGCAAATGCCACAAATGGAGGATCCACTCCCGATTACCAATGGAAATTGAATGGAGTGAATGTGGGTTCCAATAGTGCAACCTATGTAAAATCGAACTCATCCAATTTAGATACTATTGTTTGTGTTTTAACCTCAAGTGCATCTTGTGTTTCTTCGCCAACTGCCACCTCAATACCACTGGTAGCAAATTACTACGCTCCAATTACTAATAACCAAATTACTGGTAACCAATCTATTTCTTCTGGCAGTGTTCCAACACAGTTTACGGGAACTGCAGCAACTGGTGGTGGCGGTACTTTAAGTTATAAATGGATTTCTTCAACTACTTCTTCAAGTTCTGGTTTTGTAGCTGCTTCCGGGTTAAATAATAGCGCAAATTATTCGTCTCCAGCTTTGACTCAAACCACTTACTTTAGAAGAGTGGTGACTGGAAGTAGTTGTGGTGTTGATACTTCTTCTGCAATCACAGTAAGTATTGCCGGAAGTCCAAGTGTTTCTGCAAGTGCTTCTTTAATAGGTTTTACTGCTTGTTTCGGTAGTGCGTCAAGTCAGCAGAGTTTTACTGTTAGTGGCTCAAATTTAACTTCTAATATTTCTGTTAACCCTCCTGCTGGCTATGAGGTATCATTAACCTCAGGCTCTGGTTTTTCATCAACGCTTAGCCTTGCACCTGCTTCTGGGACAGTGGCATCTACAACAGTTTATATCCGTATGAGTTCTGTTGCCACTGGAACTCCTTCTGGTAATATTGCTGTAGCTTCAACTGGAGCTACCACTCAAAATGTGCCTGTATCTGGTACCGTAAATGCGTTGCCTACAATTACGCTAGGTTCGGTGGGCAGTGTACTAACCAATGCCACATCCTTTAGTATTCCTTATTCAGCAACAACTGGAACACCAAATCAGTACAGTGTTACCGCGGGATCTCCAACAGCCATGCCTGGCTTTACAGCTGTGAGCAATGCAAGTTTAGGGTCAAGCCCAATTAGTGTAACCATTCCTGCAAGTGCTGCAAATACCTATAATTTCAACCTTACCGTTAGAAATAGCACAACAGGTTGTGTTAGTCCGAATGTGCCATTTACGCTGACTGTGAGTGCACCGGGTGCAATTTCCAATAACACCATTGGAACAGATCAGTCTTTTTGTTCAGCCTCAAGACGCGATACAATTATTGGCTCAGTTCCAACAGGGGGAACAGGCACTTTCACCTACCAGTGGCAGGTTTCTACAACTTCGCCTACCAGTGGTTTTGGTAATCCACCATCCAATACTTCAAAAAATCTATATCCAATGTCAACCGTTGGAGATTCATGGTACCGAAGAATTGTTACTAGTGGAACGTTTAAAGATACGTCTGTTGTAGTAAAAATAACAATCAATCGCGTTAGCAACGATAGTATTTACGGTCCGAATGAAGTTTGTACAGGCACAACAAGTATTGCCTTGCGTGCTGGAATAAATACCTCAACTGGAGTAACAGCCTACTCGTGGCTTCGCAGCACAACCGATAGCATCAGTGGATTTAGTTTAGCTCCTGGAACCAATAATCAGGCAACGTATTCACCGGGTATTGTTAATCAAACCGCTTGGTACAAAGTTGTAGCTACAAGTGGCTCGTGTATAGATACCACGAAAGTATTTGCACAACGCCCAAGCACTTCGCCCAATAACATCATTCCGGGTGCATCTGGAGTTACAAGTCCACAAGGTGGTCCTTCTTCCCATGTGAGTTACCAGCGCGGATTTTCTATTTACCCTGCCAGTGAAATGCAGGATATTCTTAGCAATGGCGATTCCATTTCCAAAGTAGGATGGATAGTAAGTACTACTGGAGGAACCTTTACGCAAGCCGTTACGGGTAACCTGAAAATTTACTTGGTGAATACAACAGATGCCACCATGCAGCGTGCATCAGGAACTGCAAATTGGAGTACCATAATCAGCACTCCAACGGCTATGACACTTTGCTACAATGGCAATTATACCTTGCCAACCACAGCAGGTACTTACTTTGTAAACTTACAGAATAAGTTTGCTTACACCGGCCAAGGGGTTTACCTGGCATTTGAATGGTCAACAAGTTCACCATCCCCAGGAAATACTTATTTGGTTTATCCATTCAATTTAAATCTAATGAATGGAACCTTTAATGGAACTGGTAGCAGTTCGTTGCCAGCAACATTAAGTGGAACAATTTTACGTCCAAGGGTATTGTTTGGCAAAGGTTGTGAAATTGCATCTTCTCCAACACTTGCAACTGTAATCACCTCTGGAGCGACAAGTGTAACTTCGAACAGCGCTACACTTGGTGGAAATGTAACTGCCAATGGTGGTGCTAGCGTAACTGAGCGTGGTGTGGTTTACTCAACAACAGCCAATCCAACTACCAGCGCCGGTACCAAGGTCATCATTGGTTCTGGAACTGGAAGCTTTTCGCAAAATGTTACCGGACTCAATGGAAATACAACCTATCATGTTCGTGCGTATGCCACCAATAGCGAAGGAACTAGCTATGGAGCAGATAGTACATTCACAACGTTGACTCCTGCTTCTCCTTTAATTAGTGTTAGTGGAAGCCTGAGCGCTTTTACAACCTGCCAAGGAACAGCCTCAACCCAACAAAGTGTTACTGTTAGCGGTACTGGTTTGTTTGGAAATATCACAATAACCCCACCTAGCGGTTATGAGGTTTCAACTACATCAGGAAGTGGTTTCACTTCAAGTGTTTCACTAACTAGAACTTCTGGTTCTGTTCCTGCTACTACGGTTTATGTGCGTTTGACTGGGGCTAGCTCAGGAACTCCAAGTGGTAGCATAACATTTAGTTCACCAGATGCTTTTGATACCACACTTAGTGTAACAGGCACAGTAAATGCGTTGCCTACGATTACGCTAGGTTCAGTTAGCAGTGTACTAACCAATGCCACATCCTTTAGCCTGCCTTATTCAGCAACAACAGGCACACCAAATCAATACAGCATTACTGCCGGTTCGCCAACTGCCATGTCTGGATTTGCCGCTGTGAGCAATGCAAGTTTAGGGTCAAGCCCTATTAGTGTTGCAATACCTGCTAGTGCTGCAAATACCTACAATTTCAACCTTACTGTTAGAAATAGCACAACAGGTTGTGTTAGTGCGAGTGTGCCATTTACATTAACTGTTAATGCACCTAGTGGAATTTCAAATAATACCATTTCTGCTGCACAAACCATTTGTTCAGGTACTGCTCCTGCCCAATTAACAGGTAGCACGCCAACGGGAGGAAACGAAACCTTTACATATACTTGGTTGAAGTCAACTACCAATGCTGTAAATGGATTTACTGCAATTCCTTCTAGCAATACAGTGAATTATACTTCACCTGCATTAACCCAAACTACCTGGTTCAGACGCTATGTGGTATCTGGTACGCAGTCTGATACCAGTGCGGCAATAAAAATAACCGTTGGCGATACCATTCGTCCAGTAGTGGTGACTCGTAACCTTTCGGTTTACCTCAATGCCTCTGGCAATGCGAGTATCACGGCTACACAGGCTGATAGTGCAAGTGCAGATAATTGTGGTATCCAGAACAGATCGCTTTCATCAAGCAGCTTTACCTGTGCAAATTTGGGATCAAACACAGTTCGCTTACTAGTTACCGACCTGGCTGGCAATAAAGATTCTGCTAACTTTACAGTCCTAGTTATGGATACTGTAAAGCCTGTCGTAATTACTCAGAATAGGACGGTGTATCTCAATGCCTCAGGAAATGCAAGCCTTACTGCTTCACAAATCAACAATGGGTCTTCTGATGCCTGTGGAATTGCTTCTGTAAGTTTAAATACCACAAGCTTTACCTGCTCTAATGTGGGTCCAAATACAGTTACACTAACCGTTACGGATGTGAATGGAAATGTTCAGACCGGAACTGCAACAGTTACCGTACTTGATACCATAAAACCAACCGTTAATGTACAAAGTGGCCTTGTTCTTTATTTGAATGCAAATGGCACTGCTTCTGTTGCCAGCTCCATGATAAATAATGGTTCTACAGATAATTGCGGAATTGCAAGTGTTACCATATCGCCAACTACAATCAACTGCGCGCACCTAGGCATTACACCTGTTACTTTAACGGTAACCGATGTGAATGGAAATAGTGCAAGTGGTGTAAGTAATGTGGTTGTTTTAGATCCGGTAGCTCCGGTTGCTCGTCCTAAAGCGCGTTTGAACCTGTACTTATCAGGTAATGGACAGGCTGTTATCAACCCGGCATTGCTCGATTCGGCCAGTTCAGACAATTGTACTTTAACCAGTCGAGTATTGAGTCAATCTGTATTTAACTGCTCAAACATTGGAACAAATAACGTAACCTTCACCGTTCAGGATCAGAGCGGAAATTCACATGCTGCCATCGTTCAGGTAACCGTAATTGATACGATTGCTCCGGTTGCTACCGTTTCAAACCAATTGGTTTACTTGAATAATGCCGGTACAGCAACCATTACAGCGGCAATGGTAAACAACAACAGTACCGACAACTGTGGTATTCAATCGGTAAGCATTTCTAAATCAACATTTACATGCAGTGATTTGGGAACCAGCTCTATCAACTTTACTGTCACCGATGTGAATGGAAATTCCAAAACCGCACCTGTTGTAATCAATGTGTTTGACACCATTCGTCCGGTAATTCGTCCGAAGAAAAATGTACTCGTTTACCTCAATGCTTTGGGTGCTGCTAATTTGAGTTTAAGTGCGGTGGATAGTGCGAGCAGCGATAATTGCAATATGGCTACTAGAACCTTGAGCAAAACTCAGTTTGGTTGTGCTGATTTAGGCGTGAATACCTTAACCCTTACCGGAACAGATAGCACCGGAAATATTGGTTCAGCACAGTTTAGTTTAACTGTTTTGGATACCATCCGTCCAGTGCTAAACACCCGTTCTGCTACCCTTTATGTTGATGGAAGTGGCAATGCAGTATTGAATCCTTCGGATGTTATTCTGAGTGGAACCGACAATTGCAGTGCTACTCCTCTCGCAGGATTAAGCAAGAGCAACTTCAATTGCAGCAACTTGGGGGGCAATACCGTAAGTGTAACATTAACCGATGCCAGTGGTAATTTCAGAACGGCTAGCGCAAGTGTAACTGTTCTTGATACCATTAAGCCGAATGCCATTGGACAAAACAGAACCATTTATCTAAATGCATCAGGAACAGCAACTATTACTGCGGCTCAGGTTAACAATGGATCAACAGACAACTGTTCGGTTCAAAGCCTTAGCATCAGTAAAACCAACTTTACTGCAGCTGATTTGGGTGCTAACCTTGTTACATTAACTGTAGCCGACCAAAGCAACAACAGTGCTCAAACACAGGTGTTGATTACCGTTTTGGATACCATTAAACCGATTGTTACTACCCAAAACAGAACCATTTATCTAAATGCTTCGGGGGTTGCAACCATTGCTGCCTCTCAAATCAACAATGGCTCTACCGATAATGTGAGCATTTCTGCGGTTCAGTTGTCTAAGACCCTGTTTACATGCAGTGATTTAGGTAATAATCAGGTGGTGTTGACTGTAATAGATGGTAGTAACAACAGCCAAACCGGAACTGCAACTGTAACAGTTGTAGATACGATCAAGCCAATTGTAAATACTCAAAACATTACTTTATACCTGAATGGAATTGGTCAGGCTACATTAACTCCTGCTCAAGCCAATAACGGTTCAAGCGATAATTGTGGTGTTTCAAACCTAAACCTGAGTAAAACCTTGTTTACCTGTGCCGATAGAGGAAATAACACGATTCAGTTACAGGTGACTGATGCGAGCAACAACAGCTCTAGCGGAAGTTTGCAGGTATCTGTTCTCGATACCATTCGTCCGAATGTAGTTGTTAACAATAACTTGACACTGTATCTCAACAATGCAGGTACAGCTACGCTTACCAATGCAATGGTTGGAAACGGTTCTACCGACAATTGTGGAATTACCTCGCAAACACTTGGCAAAACCAGCTTTAATGGTACCAACTTAGGTTTGAATCTGGTGAACTATACCATTGCAGATGCGAGTGGAAATACAAATTCAGTAATCCTCAATATCACAGTGGTTGACACAATACGTCCTGTAGTTAGTGTGCAAAACAGAACCATCTACTTAGATGGGTCAGGAACTGCAACCTTAACACCTTCGATGGTAAATAACGGCTCAAGTGATAATGTGGGAATTACCCTTCAGCAGTTGAGCAAAACCAGCTTCAATTGCAATAACCTGGGTGCAAATCAAGTATTGTACACCTTGGAAGATGCTAGTGCCAATCAAATGAGTGCTTTGGTTACGATTACCGTATTGGATACCATCAAACCAACTGCTTCTGCACGTAATCTTACCGTTTACCTAAATGCGGCTGGAACGGTAAGTATCACTCCTGCCCAGGCCAACAACGGCTCTAGCGACAATTGTTCAACCGCAAGCCTTGCCTTGAGCAAATCGGAATTTGGTTGTGCTGATTTAGGTCCAAATGCAGTGGTGCTAACTGTAAACGACGGTAGCAACAATGCTTCAACAGCAAGTTTCACCGTGACAGTGCTTGATACCATTCGTCCAAGCCTTTTGGTAAATCCAATGGTGATGTTGTACCTCGATACCAATGGTCAGGCATCGCTGAGCACCGACCAGGTGAACTTAAGCAGCTTTGACAATTGCTCAGCTCTAAGCTTTAGCCTGAGTAAGACCAGCTTCAATGGACTGAACTTAGGAATGAATCAGGTAATTTTCACCGCCACAGATGGAAGCAGCAATGTTCGTACAGCTAATATCTCAGTGAATGTAATTGATACGGTTCGTCCGCGTATTAGAGCTAAGAACCTGACCTTGCATTTAGGAAACGGTGGATTTGTGTTCTTGAGTCCTGCTGAGGTTGACAACGGTTCAACCGATAATGTTGGAGTAAGCTTTAGTGCATTGAGTAAAACCATTTTCAATTGCAACGAAACCGGAACCAATTTGGTTGAATACTTTATTCAGGATATCAGCGGAAATCGCAGTTCAACCTGGGTAACTGTAACTGTTCTTGATACCATGATGCCTGTTGTGACTAGTTTCCCTGAGAGTGTGATTTTAGGTCATTGCAATACCGACTTCCAGTTTAGTATTCCAACTGCCACCGATAACTGCTCGCAAGTAACCATAAAACAAACAACGGGCATTGGCAATGGCAAGAAGTATCCGGTAGGTGTAACCACCAATACCTTTACCTTTACAGACCGTTCTGGTAATGGTGTAACCCGCAGCTTTACTGTAACTATTTTGCCTCCTTATTTGCCAGATACATTCCCGAACATTACGGTTTGTAGCAGCAATCCTCCATTTGATTTAACTCGTGGAAATGCAAATGTTGTATTTAGCGGAAGTGGGGTTAGTCTGGATGGTAAGCAGTTTGATCCGGGATTATCCGGACCTGGCAACCATGCCGTGGTATGCACCTTTACCGATTCAATGGGTTGTGAAACAAAGGCGAATTTCTTTGTAACTGTTCACCGCTCGCCGGATAAGCCAATGATTGAACGTATGAATTCAGATGTATTGCAGGTAACACAATCGTTTGACTTCTACCAGTGGAGACGCAATTACGAGGACATTCCTGGAGCTAATCAACGCGCATACACCATGACCAGAACCGGTATTTACAGTGTTCGTGTTGGAACAGTTCAAGGATGTACAACTGAAAGCGATCCGGTTGGAGTAGGTGTAGCCTTGGGTATTGGAAGTATGGAAGATGGATTAAGCTTCAACCTATTCCCGAACCCAACTCAGGAGCGTTTCCGGGTAGATGTAAACAACCTGCGAGGCAATGAAGGTTTTGCGGTTCAGGTATTTGACGGAGTTGGCCGTTTGGTTTATTCTGCTCAAGAAAGCGCGTTCAGTCACAGTGTTGAAACTGGCGACTGGAGCCCTGGAACCTACTTTGTGCATATCAAATCAGGTAATAAGAAAGCAATTAAGCCAGTAATTATTGCCAAGTAAAAGCTAAGAATCATGAAACGAATACATTCAGCAATTCAATCCCATTGTCGCACATTTGTAGCGATGGCTGCGGGAATACTGCTGTTCAATACAGCAACAATGGCTCAAACCAACAGACCGGCGATGAATCGCTGGGCTGTTGGCCTGAGGCTAACCAATTTATACGATTTAAAAGTAACCTCCTACGATTTGCTCAACAATGGATTTGCCGGAGAAGACCTTTATGGTTTCAACGGAAGCAAAACCAAGTTTGATCTGGCTTATGGATTGGACCTTACCTATTTTTGGTCTTCTGTAGTATCAGTTGACTTAAACTATGACCGTGGTACAATAACGGGGGCAAACAAAATCGACTATTACAAAGCTGATATTAACTTTTTGCAGGCCGGTGTAAATTTGGATTTGAAGACCCGTTACCGCTCAAAACCTTACAATTGGGTCCCTTATGTGCGTGCCTCATTTGGTAGAGCCGGGTATGATTCAAAACGTTATTTTGTAGTGGATGATGGCTTGTTCCATACAGAAAGCGGTGCTTCTATGGTAACTGGCTTGGGCCTTGGAATGCGTTATCACCTAAACCACAATTGGCATTTGATGCTGCAATCGGAATACACAGTTATTCATTCCGATGCAGTGGATGGCTACAATTATGGCTCGGGTAGAGAGAATCTGCTAAAATCCACTTTTGCCTTGCGTTATACCTTTGGTAAAAATAGCCATCAGGATAGGGGATTGGCTTGGCAAGCAGGTGCAGAAGCCAAAGATTATGATGCGGTCTTAAAAGCCATGCAGGATAGCTTAGGCTATGAACGTGGCAGGTTAAACGCAACCCAAAAAGATATTGCACTTATTCAGGAAAAGTTCACCAAAGACAGCGATAAAGATGGCGTTCCGGATATCAAAGACCATTGCCCTGATGTTGCTGCCAATACACCTTCCGGATGTCCGGAGAAGCCAGGCGAAAAGGGAGCAGTACAGCCAACTCAAGCACCTGTTGTTTCAAGTGGTTCGGGTAACGCAGCTTCTTTGGATATCATTCGTTTAGAGATGAATCCTGTTTATTTTGAGAACAATTCCAGTGCCCTAACTACGAAAAGCAAACAAACTTTGGATAGGGTAGTGAAGATTTTGAAAAACAACAGTTCTCTAAATGTAGAAGTTGTAGGTATGGCGGATGATGTAGGTGGAATGGAGCACAACATGCGCCTATCTCAAGCCCGGGCTAAGGTTGTTATGAATTACCTCATTAGCAAAGGAATTGAATCAAATCGCCTCTCTTCACGAGCAGAAGGAAGTCAGCCAAGACAAATTTATTTGAATGAATTAAACAGAAGGGTTGAATTCAGAGCCAACTAAATAATGTTGATTTAAGGGTTAAAGCAGCACTCGGACATTGAGTTCGGGTGCTGTTTTTTTGAGTAGGCTAGAGCCATTGGCAGGTCATTAATCACTCAAAATGCCATTTCTTCCTCGAGGTGAAAATCAGGCGAAGGGCAAAGTGCAAAAAGCCTAGAATTAAGAATCGTTCACGAAATCGCCAGCCATCGCTATCGCCTATAGCCATCGCTTCACCAATTCAAATCGCTTACGTTCTAAAAAATAAGTACATTCGCCGAGTGAATAAAAATAGTCCTATTTACATTGCCGGCCATAAAGGAATGGTTGGTTCAGCAATCTGGAGAAAATTGGAACAGCTTGGCTATTCACAGTTGATTGGGTTTTCAAGCAAGGAGCTCGACCTAAGAAACCAAGCTGAGGTGCTAGCTGCATTTCGGAAATACCAACCGGAAGTGGTAATTGATGCTGCTGCTCGGGTTGGAGGGATTTTAGCCAATTCAAGCTATCCCTACACTTTCCTTATGGAAAACCTGCAGATTCAAAACAACCTCATTCATGCCGCCTTGGAAATGAATGTGAGCCAATTTGTATTCCTTGGAAGTTCATGTATCTATCCCAAATTCGCAGCTCAGCCCATTTCCGAAGATTCTTTATTGACCGGAGCCCTCGAACCTACCAATGAGTGGTACGCCATAGCAAAAATAGCTGGAGTTAAAGCCTGCGAAGCGGTTCGTAAGCAATATGCAAAAAACTTCATCAGTTTAATGCCTACCAACCTGTATGGACCAAACGATAATTTTGATTTAACAACCTCTCATGTGCTTCCTGCCATGATTCGGAAATTTCATGAAGCCAAGTTGAATGGTAATAGGCCTGTTCAACTTTGGGGAACCGGAAGTCCAATGCGGGAGTTTCTGCACGTGGATGATTTGGCAGATGCGGTTCTTTTTTGTTTGAATAAGAATATGGATACCCATTTGCTCAATGTTGGAACAGGTACAGATTTGCCGATAAAAGAGCTGGCTTTGTTGGTTCAGAAAATCACCGGGCATGAAGGACCTATAGAATGGGATGAATCGAAACCCGATGGAACACCGCGCAAGTTATTGGATGTTTCCAAATTGGCTGAATTGGGCTGGAAAGCATCAATTCCATTGGAACAAGGTATTCAGGAAACCTATGCCTGGTTTTTGGAGCACCAACAGGTTTACAAACAAGTAAAAATTTCAGTATGACAAAAGTTGCATTAATAACCGGAATTACGGGTCAAGATGGCGCCTACCTCGCCGAATTGTTGTTGAATAAAGGCTATTTCGTTCACGGAATAAAGCGGAGAAGTAGTTTGTTGAATACAGACCGAATTGATCATCTCTATCAAGATCCTCACGAAAAGCACCTACGGATGAAGTTGCATTACGGCGACCTCACCGATAGCACGAACCTGATTCGAATTATCCAGGAAACGCAACCCGACGAAATTTATAATCTTGCAGCCATGAGTCATGTGCATGTGAGTTTTGAAACGCCGGAATACACAGCCAATGCCGATGGAATTGGGACCCTTCGCATATTGGAAGCGGTACGTTTACTGGGACTTACCCAAAAAACAAAAGTGTATCAGGCTTCCACCTCTGAGCTTTATGGCTTGGTGCAGGCAGTTCCTCAATCTGAAACCACACCTTTCTATCCTCGCTCGCCTTATGCCGTTGCAAAATTGTATGGATACTGGATTACGGTAAACTACCGGGAGGCCTATAACATGTTTGCCTGCAATGGAATTCTCTTCAATCACGAAAGTCCAACCCGGGGAGAAACCTTTGTTACACGTAAAATTACACGTGCTGCCGCAAAAATTGCTCTCGGTTTGCAAGACAAGCTTTACCTGGGAAATCTTGATGCCCAGCGCGATTGGGGCCATGCCAAAGATTACGTGGAGGCCATGTGGTTGATTCTTCAACAAGAAAAGCCTGAAGACTTTGTAATTGCAACAGGAATTACCACACGTATTCGTGACTTTGTAAAAATGGCTTTTGCTGAATTGGGTATTGTTGTTGAATTCAAGGGCTCAGCTGAAGATGAAATTGGCTGGATTAGGAGTGTTGATTCAGAAAGATTGGCAGCCATGGGTATTCAGGAGGAACATGTTCCTATTGGAAAAGAAATCGTTTGTGTTGATCCTCGTTATTACCGTCCAACCGAAGTTGATTTGCTAATAGGCGACCCAACCAAAGCGCAAACCAAGTTGAATTGGAAGCCCAAATACGATTTGCCTGCCTTGGTAAAAGATATGGTGCATTCAGACCTGCAACTCATGAAAAAGGAAGAGTTTTTGAAGCAAGCAGGCTTCAATAAACCATTGAGCATCGATTATTAGCAACCAGCTTTTTCGATGGCTATTGGCGATGGCTTTGGGATTCGTGAACGATTTTAAATTCAAAGCCATTGGCTATTGGCCGTTTGCTTTTAGCTTTTTCCAATTCCTAAAGAATCCTATGAACCAGAATTCTTGTTTAGAATTTGAAGGAAATTAAAGCCTATTTATTTTTCCCAGCTGCATCCATAAACCATCGGAATTTTTCCTTCCAGGCCTTCCAGTTGATATTGCCCGGGCTTTGTTTCCTTTACTTTATTGAAGCAAGGGTAGGGTGAATAATCAAATTCCTGAAAAGCGTTCATACGCAAACCGGCATTTTGCAAGGCTGTAAACACTTCATCCAGCGCATGATTCCAGCTGATGCTTTGGTAGGAATGATCTTTGTTTGAATCTGCATAAGAGCCCGATTCGTTTTCAACAATGCTTTCTTTGTTGAAATAGCTGTAGGCAATATGAGTAAAATCGTTATCAAACATCCAAACTACAGGATGAAACTCCACCAAAACAAAGCGACCGCCTGGTTTTAAAATTCGGGCAATACCTTCTGCCCAGGGCCTCAAATCGGGCAACCAACCAATGGTTCCATACGATGTAAAGACGATATCAAATTCCCCGTTCAAGTCTTCGGGCAGTTCAACCACATTGTGCAATTGGAACTCAGTTTTTAAGCCTGCTTGTAAGGCAAGGTCTCGGGCCTGAGTTATAGCCTGCTCTGAAAAATCAATTCCGGTGCAGCTTGCACCAAGCCGCTCCAAGCTTAAGGTATCAAGTCCGAAATGGCATTGCAAATGGGCAAGTTTTTGTCCTTGAATGGGTCCAAGCAATTCCAATTCAATGGAGTTTAGCATATTTTTTCCTTTCAAAAATCCGGTGGTATTATAGAAACCGGAGTTAAAATGAGCCAAAGCCCTTCTGTTCCAGCTTTCTTTGTTTACTTCAAATGCTTGTTGAGGATTCATTAACCAAAGTAAGCACTTCAGGAAGCCGAATCCAATTAATGCTGGTTTCCTGAATCAGTTGATTTATTTAGGGTAAGCTGTTAAAATCAGATCTGAATTAGATTCAAGGATAAGCCTGGCAGATAGTAAGCTGTCCAGGCTTATCCGTGGAAGATGGTGCGGAGCTGAATTAGCGTTCCTGAAAGAATGCAGCATGGAAAAATCCACGTTTACCTAACAGAATCGTTTCATAATCGTGCAGAATAGTTTTTTTTTCGAATTAGATTCTCTTCAATCAATAGATTACGCGTTAATCAGCAGACCCTAAATAAAAGAAAAAAGCGGGTCATTGACTGATTGCAGCAATATCAACCCGCTTTAGACTTAAGTCCTGTACGAAAATAGGGTTATTTCAATTGAATATTTTGATTAAAGATGTTAAAATGGCCGGAGTTCTTTCCTAATGAAGCACTTTTTCTAAACCGAATTCCCCATGTTCTCCAACAACTTTAAGCAGGAAAGTACCGTTTGCATAAGCACTCATGTCAAGCATAAAATTGGGGCTTGAAGGATTGCCTTCTGCAATCTTTTCGCCCAATACATTCATTATTTGGTAGTATTTGGGTTGAAAAGGGCAACTTACATGTAGGGTGTTCAAAGTTGGATTTGGATAAACAAGCAGCTTTCTTTCCAGGGGATTTTTAACTTGAATTCCTGTAAGTGGCTCCCCTTCGCTTGAAAGTTTTATTGCAAATAAGTCGCGCGTACTATTATCGGGATTTTTGACATAATCTCGGGTAAATCCAAAAGCAATAATGGAGCCATCGGGCAAGAACATTACCTTATGTAAGGTAATTTGTTCATTATTAAAAAAGCTCACCTGTTTCTTAAGGGTTAAGTCTTCATTTATTAAGGTAAAGATTAGGGTATCAGCTACCAACTCACCTGGCAAGGTGTATTCTTCCATTTTGTGGTTCAACATCCCTGCAAATACATATTCGCCTTTTTTATTTCTGTCTAAACATTGAAAGTAGGATGGAATTTGTGAAATCTGAATGCCAAAGTTGTAATTACTTTGGTTGAATAAACGAAATTTTCTTGGGCGAATGATTGTATCTTTTGGGAAGAACTCTAGGGTACTATCAATTTTTAACTCTGCGAGGAAAAACGATTTGTACATGACATAATTGTCGTTATAACAAGCACCTGTTCCTGCCATAAAAAAGGCCGTGCTGTCCTTCGATTCCATTAAACTGCCAAAAGGACTTGACAAGGAATAATGAACCATAAAAGTGTCGGAATAGGAATAGTATTTGGGTGTTATAGTGAAATCTGAAGTAAAGCTACCGAAATGATGCTTAATAATATCGGCATCTTTATTTTGTACTCCCTTTACACTGAGGTAATTTGAAGCAGAGGTTTGTTGAATTTCAAAACCTACCAAGTCATTTCTATAGTATTGAACGGTATCAAAAGAATAGTGCGCAAACGCATTGCTCATGCTGTCTAAGGAAAAATAAAAGTGTCCAAATGGATTGTCGGGTACTTGATTAAATTCCATTAACACCTGCAGTCCACCATAGATATTTCCTTGGCTGTTTTGCTTAAACCGCCCATAAGGAATGGAGAAATCTAATCCAATGGGCAGAGTAATTGTATTTTTAGCCAATAAATTAAATGAAGTATCAAAAACGTATTTAAACAGTACCTTATGGTATTGGGTTTTATTTCCGGCCTCTTTTAATTTACCTGCAAAACCATAAGCCTCCAGCAGGCCATTGCGGTAAAACAAATTGCAAAAGGTATAAATTGAATCAGAAGGCAAGGGTAATTTCATTTCAAGCGTTACATTTCCTGCTAAACTTATTTTCTGCAAAAACAATTCCTGAAACTGGAATTGTTTGTTGCTAGTGGCGCCCATCAACACAAGCTCTTTGTCGTTAAGCGGCACGGCATCCATGTACCACTCGTCTTTATCTCTGGTAAAAGCACCGGTAGTGGGATAGAAAACACTTTGTGCGTAAAGCTTAACAACCAGTTGATAAGCTACAAGAAATAATACAATTAACTTTTTCATAAGCCAAGAAAGGAATTAGGGTCTGGAACTAAAGTACGGGTTGCAAAAATAAATCTGTATTTGTGTTTGTATTGCACATACATACAGGCATCAGGAAAATATACGGGGTCGAAAGGGGTAAACCACTGGTCTGAGCTGAAATTCATTAATGGATTACAATTTTGATTACCGCAATGAACTTCGTTTAAACCAAAATAAATAGGAACAACATCAAAACGGTACAAGACCTTTCCATTGGTAGTTGGATTGTTTGTTTTAATGTAATTGTAAATTGGTGGAATAGCGTTGAGGTAAAAATTTAATTGACTACTTGTTAACCAAACAGGTTGCCAAACAGAACCGCCGGGAAGAGAAAGCCCACTTAGGATTTCGGCACCAGTACAAAACTTTGTAGCAACCAGACTCGGCAACAATTGGTTTGTTCTATTGGTTAATAAATTTGGATTGTACCAGGAATTACTTTGGGTAAAGGTTTTATGATAGTCTACTAAAATTGGTTCAATATTATTAAGATCATAAATATACTTGTAACCACTAGGTGCTGCCGAGGGCCAACCGTAGGTGGCAAAAATATTATTTTGTCCATAGGTTTCTAACATTTTTGCGGCTCCTGCATACTTCTGATTGGGGTATGTAGGTAAGGAATTTGAATTTGAACCCCCATACCACATGTACTTTCCAAAACCCTCATACACCAAACCATTACCGGTACAAGGATCTGTTTGGCCATAATCAGGTCTTCCTCCCTTAACCTCTCCAGTCAACATTTTTGTCTCGTTCCCATATCCAAATCTATATTGGTCGGTACTCGCAAAATAGTTTAATCCGGTATATGGATTAATTGCTTTGCCTAGTACCGTATTCAATGGATTCATTTGCCCAATTGTAAAGCCCAAAGAATAATTTCCATTATTATCATTGGTAAGTGGTTCAATGTTATAGATTCTAAAGTTGGCTGGCAAACCACTGGTTAAACTATCTCGTATCTCATAAACTTTGGAGATTAGATAACTATAGGTATAATTTCCATTTTGGGTAGGTAGAATTTCAATATTTATTCTCGCTTGTTCAATATTTATTAAAGGCGTATCCAGGTCTGTAATAAGTGCATTTGAAACAATTTGTAAATAGTAATTAAAACTATCTGCGGGAATAAAAAATGCCTCCGACTTGCCAATATTCTTTTTAGAGGCATGCTGAATAAATTGGTTTACTACTGCTTGAACATGAACCTGCTCAAAATTCTGAGCAACTGGAGAATAGACTAAGTTTTCTTTTTTGTTACAAGAAAAAATAACTGATAGGATAAAAATCAAAACGAAAATTTTTGTTCTCATGGCAACGAATATTGATTGTACAAAATTAAGTAGCCACATTTCAGAATAAATTGACTCTAGTCAAGCTGTACGTAACATAAAGAGTAGGAAAAGACAATATTTATTACTCACATTCCCGAAGCTGGAATAAATTAGGACACGCTAACTTTATAACATTCTTCATCCCAAAAATCTCGCTAAATCTTGAAGTTATTTTAGGAAAATTATTCAAATCGACCAGCAAAAACAAATCACAGGATTCCAAGAAATTAACTGACTTCAGAATTTTTCAATCATAGCCAACATAAAATGAAGACTCTCCTTTGGGCAGATCATGCAACAGTTACCATTCAAAAAAGCTGCTTAAACCAGAAATTAAGACAACCTTTCCATGAGGTTGATTGCCATAGCTTTCAAGGTTTGTTTTGGAGCTTCATCTGCCTGAATCTCGGCAAGATTAGTTAAGGCTGAGTTAAAATACGCTTGTTTCTTTTGTTCAGCAAAATCCCGAATTTGATACTTGTGGTAAAGGTTTAATACTCCATTAATTTTTTCAGGAGAATCAGGCAAACTAAGCAGCACTTCAAGATCTTTCTTATCGTCTTTATGTACCGACTCCATCAACTCAATCAACAACAAGGTCTTCTTGTTGGAAGCAATATCCCCTCCTACTTTTTTTCCGGTAAGTGAACCATCTCCAAAACTATCTAATATATCATCCTGAATCTGAAAAGCTATTCCGGTATTCTTACCAAATGCATAAATACGCTCTGCGTCTTCTTTAGATGCACCTGCAACCAATGCGCCAAGTTTAAGCGCCGCACCTAATAAAACAGCAGTCTTCAAGGTAATCATATGAATATATTCGTTATGACTAACCTTACTTTGGGTTTCAAAATTCATGTCTATTTGTTGGCCTTCACAAACTTCTCTTGCAGTGGTATTGAACAAGGAAATAAGTTCCTTTAATCTAGGCGTATCGGTCTCACACAAGAAATCGGTTGCCTTAATCATCATTAAATCACCGGCCAGGATGGCAACCGGCATACTCCATTTTTTGTAAACGGTTTCTTTGCCTCTGCGCAAAGGAGCATTGTCCATAATATCATCGTGAACCAAGGTGAAATTATGAAACACTTCCACTGCAAGAGCCGCCGGAACCGCCTTTTCTGAATCAGCACCAAACAATTCGCAGGCCATCAGAGTCAGCACCGGTCTCAATCGTTTGCCACCAAGCGACATCATATAGCGTATGGGTGCATAGAGTTCATCGGGGTATTCACCAAAGCTGGCATTTTCAATAGCAGAAGTAATTCGTTGAAGGTGTTCGGAATAAGGTTTCATGAAATGAGATAAGTTTCAAAACTAAGCGAAAGGTCCTGAACTTTTGAAAAATTCGAGGATGCGTTGCTCGGAATAATAAGCTCCTTGAATGCCCTGCATGGCAAATCCTACATGACCGCCAGCCTGAGGCGCTTCAAAGTAAAAGCGGGATGAGTTTTTGGCAATTTCAAAAGGAAAACACTCCGGAGCTAAAAAAGGGTCGTTTTGGGCATTGAGCAACAAGGTTGGAATGGAAGCTTGCCAAAGAAATTGCAGGGCACTGCATTGCAAATAATAATCTTTAGCATCGCGGTACCCGTGCAAAGGTGCCGTAAATCGGCTATCCCATTCGGTAAAGGTTTTTAATTGATAAATACCTTCTGTATTGATTTCCCCCGGAAACTGATTGGCCTTGTAAAGAATCTTTTTATTCAGGCTATTCAGAAAGCGTTGCAGGTATATGCGATTTTGAACTTGTTCAAGTTTAATGGCTCCTGCTGCCAAATCAACCGGAGAAGAAACGGCTGCCACTTTAACAAGATTTTCAGGCAAAAAATAGTTGCCATCGCAGGCATATTTCAACAGGGCATTGCCGCCTAAACTAAATCCCAGCGCGTAAACAGAAGCATCTTTATATTGGCTTCTAATCCACTGCATCACGCGGTGAATATCATCTGTAACCCCGGCATTGTAGGAACGAATAAGCCGATTCATTTCACCGCTGCACGAGCGGAAATTGACGGCAACAATCCGGTAGTTGAGTTGATTAAACAGCCTTGAAAATCCCAGCATGTATTGCGATTGGGAGCTTCCTTCAAGTCCGTGAAATAAAACCAAAACGGGTGCATCGGGTTTGGTTTGATGGATGCAATCCAAATCCATAAAGTCTCCATCTTCAAGCTCGAGACGAAAGCGGGAATACGTGCTTCTTACCTTCCGGAACAGGGCAGGGAGCATGGTTTCCAAATGCCCGTTTCGGATAAATTTATTTCCCTTGAAATCGGAATCAATCAGTGGCATTAGCGTTTACGTTTTCCGGAAGATTTTCGCGCTCCGGCTTTGCCGGAGCGAGCCGATTCTTTCTTGCGTTTTGCACCGGATTTCATGCGTTGGTCGAAACTACTTTTAAATGCTTTACGAATATCTTCATCAACCAAAGCCAGATCGATTTGTCTTTTGAATACATCTGCTGCTACTACCAACACGCGCAAGGGGTCTCCCAATTGCCATTTTTTACGGCTGCTTCTGCCTAGAATGCATTTGTTTGTTTCATCGTATTCGTAATAGTCACTTCCCAGATTTTGAATACGTATTAAGCCTTCTGCTCTAAACTGACTTATCTCTACATACAATCCCCAATCGGTAACTCCTGAAATTATGCCATCAAATTCCTCCCCAATAAAATCTGAAATGTACTCAACCTGTTTGTAGCGTACACTTGCCCGTTCGGCATCTGCGGCTTTTACTTCCATGGCAGACGATTGTTTACACAGGTCTTCAATTTCCTTTTCCGAAGCCGATTGCCCTTTGTTGAGGTAATCAAACAAAAGTCGGTGTGCAATCAAATCCGGATAACGCCGAATGGGTGATGTGAAATGGGTATAATGGTCGAATGCAAGTCCATAATGCAAGGTTTTCTTGGTGGTATAATACGCTTTGCTCATGGTGCGAATGGCTTGCGATTGCACCAGGTTTTGTTCGGGCTTGCCTTCAACTTCCTCCAATAACCTATTAAAGCTTTGGGCAATGGCTTTTATGCCGCTGGTTTGAATGCGGTAGCCAAAGCGAGATGCAAACAAGTTAAATTGTGTTAACTTATCTTCTCCGGGTTCCTCATGTACACGGTAAACATAGGTTTTGGGATGCTCTTTGTTGCCCATTTTGCTTACATATTCTGCCACCTTTCGGTTGGCCAGAAGCATAAATTCTTCGATGAGTTTATGGGCATCTTTTCGCACTTTCAGGTAAACATCTACCGGTTTAAAATTAGCGTCCAGCCTGAATTTTACTTCCTGCGTTTCAAAGCTAATGGCGCCTTTGGAGAAGCGTTGTTCTTTGAGAATTTTAGCCATGCCATTCAAAATGCCGAGTTCATTGGCTAAATCACCTTCTCCTGTCTCCAAGCGGGTTTGTGCCTCTTCGTAGGTAAACCTCCGTGCCGAATGGATAATGGTTTTGCCAAACCAGGAATTTCTGATTTCGGCTTTATCATTCATTTCAAATACTGCCGAAAAAGTTAATTTATCTTCGTTGGGCCGAAGCGAACATAAATTGTTCGATAGTTTTTCGGGCAACATGGGTATGGTTCTGTCAACCAAATAAACCGATGTTCCCCTGCGGATAGCTTCCTGGTCGAGATGAGAACCTTTTCTAACATAATGCGAAACGTCTGCAATATGAACACCTACTTCGTACCAACCATCCTTGAGAGCTTTGAAGGAAATGGCATCGTCAAAATCTTTGGCATCTTCCGGGTCTATGGTGAAGGTGAGTGTTTTTCTGAAGTCGCGACGCGATGCAATTTCTTCCTTGCTTATGCTTGATGGAATGGCATTGGCTTCGGCTTCCACTTCGGGAGGAAACTTTGATGCAAAGCCAAACTCCGCCACAATGGCGTTCATTTCGGTTTCATGTTCTCCGGGCTTGCCAAGTACGGCTAGTATTTCACCTTCGGGATGATTGCCATCTTCCGACCAGTTGAGGATGCGTGCAATTACCTTATCGCCATTTTTCGCTCCGTTAAAGGATTCTTTGGGAACGAAAATATCGATATTCATTTTCTTATCGTCGGTAACTACAAACCCGTAATAGGCATGTACTTGCAATACACCAACAAACTGTTCGCGGTCCCGTTTCAACACTTCAACCACTTCTCCGGCTCTGCGTGCTCCACTTCTTTGAGCCAGCAAACTCACTTTTACCCGGTCCCCATTCAAGGCCGTATTCATAAAATCCGGGGCAATGTAAATGTCTTCCGAGCCATCATCAGGAATTACAAATCCGGCCCTGTTTTGAGTCATTTCCATTTTGCCTTCAATAAATTGATGCACAAAGGTGATGGTGAATCTGCCGGTGTCAATTTCTTCAATTACCCCTTCTTTTTCCAGCTGCTTCATGGCCGCAATAATTTTGTTGCGGTCTTCGCTGCTTTCTTTTTCCAGTCGGGCTGCCACCTGTTTGTAGTTCAGTGCTTTTCGGCCAACAGCCAGAAAAATTTTCTGAATCTTATTTTTTAAAATACCTGGATTTGCTTGTCTTCTCATATCAGTAAATGGGGAAAGGCGTTTTTAAAATCGGCAGGAACAGCAACCGTTTTCCCTGCTTGATAATCAAAACAAACCATTCCGGTTTTTGCTTCGCAAGCCAAACTTTCATCTTGCTTGCTGAAGCGGTAAAATAAATCAAAACTACGTCCTCCTAGCTCGGTAACTGCCAGGTCAACGCGTAAAATATCGCCGTAAAAGCATTCTTTTTTGTACACAATGGCTACATCGCCCATAATGACAGATGCGCCTGCTAAGTTTTTTTCCGACCAGCCCAAACTGGCAAAGAATCGCATGCGGGCTTCATGCATCAAACTCAGGTAGGCATCGTTACTCAGGTGATTGCCATAGTTGATGTCGGAAATACGAACTTCAAGTGTTGTGCTGAAGTCAAACTGCTCAGGTGCTTGTAATTTGATGCGGGCCATTAGAAACCGGTATGTGTTAATTCGGGATACTCAGCTGCAAAGGTACGAATAGATTCAGGTGCCCGCTGTTTCCATTCCTCAACATTGGTAAAATAGAGGATTTGCTTGTTTTCTGCATCCATACAAGCCACCCAAATCTCCCCGTTTTTAAGCAGCACTCTTGCCTGCATTTGGTCGTACATACCAGCCACACCTACTTTTAAAATCCGGGCTCCGGTTTCAGAATCGGTTCCAATTTCGGCCACTTGATGGGCAGTTTCCCGAAGCAAGTTGATGGAACCACCTAAAAGGGTTTTCATTTGTTCTTCTTGTTCTTTGGTTTGAACCAATCCCAATTGCTTTAGGCTTCGAGTATCCGGACTTGGTGCATGCGCTTTGAATTTTCCATTGAAAACAACGCCCATGGCAGTTCCACAGTCCCGGTGAATATAAGCAACTTCAATAAATTCGGGTTTGCGAATAAAGCGTAGTTCACATAAGCCGAACTCACTGCCCGAATAGAAGCCATTTCCTTGTTCATCAATCATGGCTTTCCCTTCTAGCTGCGTAGTATTGGCTCCATATTCTGATACCAGTTTGAAGCGAAACCCGTCTGGATTCTCATCAAAAATTTCGAGACTTGCATTCTCAAATGGCTTATTCCTATACCAGTTGCCGGAAAAGCCACTGCTTGAATTTGCTTGTTCAGGTACGGGCTCTGCCCCCCCGAACTCCTTGTAGGAGTAAGGGTCGTGCATGGTACTTTGCTCGTTGCTACAGGCAAAAATGAAGATTACGCAAAAAAGTATCCAATTTGATTTCATGGGCTCAAGGTAAAGAATCTTATTTTTGATTTATGCCGCGAGTTAGTTTAATCTTTTTTCTAGTATTTCTTTTTCAAGGGGCTTTGCTGGCTCAAACCAAAACCGTTATCGAACCCAATATTGTTTTGTTCGATAGCAGCAAGTATCTGTTGGATGGCCCCATTCAATTGCGCAAACTTTCTTTGCGTGGCCTTTCCGTGTATTCCGATAAGTACCTCGCTGTTTCTGGTACCCAAGGTGTTTTTGGGCTGATGGAGGATGGCATAACCTGGAAATTAAAGCAGCTGCCGGCTTATCCAAAATCCGATTTTAGGGATATTGAGGTGTTAAGGCCCGGAAGATTGGTCATGATGAGTTCAGGCTTTCCTGCTTTGGTTTTAACAAGCAACGATGGTGGTAAAACCTGGAATGAAAGCCTGCGCTTCTCCGATTCAGCTGTTTTTTTGGATGGCATGGATTTTTGGAATGCCTTTGATGGCGTTCTGCTTGGCGACCCAATCCACGGAAAATTTCTCATTTATAGAACCAAGGATGGCGGCAAAACCTGGAAAGAAATGCCGGAAGAGTTGCGTCCGGATGCTTTGCCGGGTGAAGCTTGTTTTGCTGCAAGTGGTACTGCCATTCGCTGCCTTCCCAATGGCGATTTTGCCTTTGTAAGTGGCGGCTCCGAATCGCGGTTTTTCTATTTCTCAAAACGGAGAAACAGTTGGCTAATTGAACCCATATCCATTGTAAAAGGGAAAGCATCCCAAGGCTGTTTTTCCTTCGCTCCGGTTCCAAAAGACCCCTTGAACGAGAATCTGTTTTGCTTTGTGGGTGGCGATTACCTGCAAGATACCGCAACTGAATTGGTCAGTTCGGCTTGGTACAGACTCAATCCTCCACTTTGGTTTCGGGGTAAATTTGTTGAGCATCCTCAAGGATACCGCTCTGCTGTAGAATGCCTCAAAAACATGGAATTGATTTGTGCCGGACCTTCAGGTGTTGACTTTTGCCAGAATCAAGGCGTTGAAAAGAGCTGGTTTTCGGTTAGCTCAATGGGTTTTCATGCAGTAAGACAGGCCAAAAGAGGAACAGCCGTTTACTTTAGTGGTGGGGCAGGACGAATTGCCAAACTCGAGTTTAAAAAGAAGCAAGTTGAAATCAGAGGAATCAAATAACTTGAATCCAAGTTTTGATTACCTTCTGCCTGTTCCCCCAATACATAAGCTAATCCCCATGCAAAGCCCATGAAACTAAACCTTTACGCAGAATCAAACCGCTTAATCTACCGTCCGCTTCAAGAAAACGACCTTGAAGCCATGTTTGAATTGGATTCAGACCCCGAAGTTCATCGCTTTCTTGGCAATAAGCCCATTGTTAGTCGTGAGGAAGCGGCCCAGGTGATTCGCTTTGTTCAACAACAATACCAGGAATTGGGAATTGGCAGGTGGGCAATTGTAGAAAAAGAAACCGGTGAATTTGTGGGTTGGGGTGGTTTGAAAAAAGTAATGGAGTCCGGATTTGTTGAAGCTCCCTATTTCGACTTAGGCTACCGCTTATTACGCCGTTTTTGGGGAAATGGTTATGCCACCGAAAATGCCATTGCAAGCAAACAATATGCATTCAATCAGTTAAACGCTAATCAGATTTTTGCTTGCGCGCATCAAAACAATTTGGCCTCAAATTCCATTCTGAAAAAAATTGGAATGCACCAAATAGGGGAGGGATTCTATGAAGATGAACCTTTGTTCTGGTACAAAATTGAAAACGAAATGAAACATGCTTAGGAGAAAAATACTGAAATATGCAATTCGGTTTATCTTGGTCTTTGGCCTTATTTATCTGATTAATCCTCAACTGGGAATCGCGCAAAACCTGCCAGGTGAGCAGCGCTTTTCCGACCACAAAGTCCTACCTGCTTATGGGTTCAAAAAGCTTTTCAATACCAATTTGTTTCAAGGAAATAGGAGGAAGTCAACCTACTTTGAAGGCTGGTATTTTAAAATGGTTTCTAAAAATGGTTCATCAATTTTTAGTGTAATTCCTGGCATCTCGCTGGCAAAAGATGGAAAAACCCAACATGCTTTTATTCAAGTAATCAATGGGGTGAATGCCACAACAACTTATTACTCCTTTCCCATCGAGCAATTCTCGTTTTCAACCCAAAAATTTGCAGTAAGAATTGGTTCAAATTATTTCTCAAGCGATAGCATTTCATTGGCCATTCCCGATTCAGTATATCCCATTTTCGGGGTTGTTAAAATGAAAAATACGGTGAAATACACGCATGGTGGAGTTTGGAATCCAGGCATTATGGGCTGGTACCGCTTCGTACCTTTTATGGAATGTTACCATGGCGTTGTTAGCCTCAGCCATCAGTTGGAGGGAGCATTAACCATTCAGAATCAGGTTCACGAATTCTCAAACGGAAAGGGCTATATCGAAAAAGATTGGGGCTCAAGCATGCCTTCTTCCTGGATATGGATGCAAAGCAATAATTTTTCCGATACCTCAAGTACTTTTATGCTTTCGGTGGCTAATATTCCATGGCTTGGCAAATCCTTCACCGGATTCTTAGGTTTCTTTCACCACCAACAAAAAACATACAATTTTGCTACCTACCGCTCCAGTCGCTTAAAATTAGAATTTCTTGATTCAACACGCTTGGCTATTCATATCAAAGACAGAAAACACCGCATTCAACTGGAGGTGAAATCAAATACCAAGGGACTATTAAAAGCTCCCGTTCAAGGGGCAATGGACAGGCGCATTCCCGAAAGTATAGATGCTGAAATTAAACTTAGGGTTTGGGATAAAAAAGGAAACCTCCTTACAAATGACAGTACCCAAATTGCCGGTCTGGAAATGGTGGGCGATTATTTTTTGCTGCCCGCAAGTATTAAATAATAAAACGAAACAAGCCCAAAGTAGCCTTTCATGAATTTCCAATTACTCTATCCTTTTATTTTTCTTTTCTTGCTGCTTTACTTGCTTCTAAAATGGAGAAGGCCCAATCTAAATCCTCTAAAAACAAAACTATTCTGGATTCTTTTCACCATCCTCTCCCTGCTGCTTTATGCTGCAATTATCCTGATGGTGCTTCACGCCTTGGGTGGTGGCAGGCTATAAAATAGCTATTTATTGTAGGCAATGGCTTATGAGAAACGCTTCAAACAAGGCATTCCGAATTGTTGTTGCCATGCTCAAAAATTTCACCTAAACCTTATTTTCGCGCTATGAGCACTGAAATCATGCCCTGGATGGGCCGAACTGAAATACTCTTGGGAAAAGAACGATTGCAACGTCTCGTAAATGCCAATGTTTTGGTGGTTGGTCTTGGAGGTGTGGGGGGCATTGCCGCCGAAATGATTGCCCGTAGCGGTGTGGGAAAAATGACCATCGTAGATGCGGATACCGTAGACCCTACAAACCGTAACCGACAAATCCCTGCCTTAAAAAGCACTGAACATAAAATCAAAGCCCAGGTACTCGCAGAACGTTTGCTCGATATTAACCCGGAACTGCAATTGACCGTTATTCCCGAATATTTCAAGGACGAACTTACCCACAATGTGCTCGACAAGGGCAACTTTTCCTATGCCCTCGATTGCATAGATACGCTTTCACCCAAGGTGTTTTTCATCAAGGCTTGCATCGAAAGAAATATTCCCATTGTAAGTAGCATGGGTGCCGGCTCAAAAGTTGACCCAACCCGCATCCGCGTGGCAGATATTTCAGAAACCTACAACTGCAAATTGGCCCGATATACCCGCAAATACCTCCATCGCTTGGGCGTTTACAAAGGCGTAAAAGCCGTTTTTTCCGATGAACAAAAACTGGAAGGTGCCGGCATTGTGGTTTCAGAATTGAGAAACAAAAAATCAATCGTGGGTACTATCAGCTATATGCCCGCCGTGTTTGGTTGCACGGTCGCTTCCGTTGCCATCCGCGATTTGTACGAAAACAAGTTCTAGTTTCTATCCAATTGCCTTTAGGGCGCGTTTTTTGGCCCTTCAATTTTTAACTACCAGGTAAATCTTACCCGGCCAAAAAACCGGGTCCTTTGTTCCTACTCCGCAGCACAAGCGGAGCATCCGGGGCCTGCAAAAGAGCTCCTCTTCGGTCGCTTTTTGCAGCCTCCCGGCTGCAAACCGCTTCTGCTTTGCGGGGTATCCACTTCGGCCCCTCGCGCTACCATGCAGATTCAAATTCCTTATTAAACCCGGATTACGCATTTGAACTTCGTCATGAGGGCCAAAAGGCCAAAGAAATTGGCAGTTTCAGGAGCAAGGCATAATGCATCGTTATGGTGAGTGAGGGAAACTGAGTTTACGCCCAATTTCACCTGCATAAAACCTGAATGGTGTAAATGAGCAGCGTTATGAGAGCCAAAAAGTCAAAGAAATTGACAGTTTCGCGAGTAAGGCATACCAATTTTGGTATGTTGCGGGAGAGAAACGGGCAATTTCACAGGCCTTTTGGAACGTAATAGCTGAGCATTTGCATTATTCAGGTTACAGGGCAGTAATAGATGGTCAAATTCGTATTCCGGGTTAAATCATCAATTCTTTTTGCCGTTTGAATAGGAGGGTTTCCAATAGTTGGAAACTTCCGAACTCAAAAGTTGCTAACCCAATTAAGTCCTAACCAAGCACCAACTTGACAGGCCAAATTTCTTCATACTCCTCAAAACAAGCCTCCACCTTTTTTCAAAAGGACAGGCAGCTAGTGAATTTTCAAATTCAAATCACCTGATCATTCAAACCCATACTTATCAACCCAAAAAAGCTGATTTTTTCAAGGGTTAAAATACGCATAAACCTTTTCCGCCCTCGAATTGCCCAAAACCTCCGCTAACTCTTCAAGCGATTTTTGCTTTATCGCTCCCACCGAACGGAAACTTTTCAAAAGCAGCTGAACACTCTGCTCGCCAATGCCATCAATTTGTTCAAGTTCACTCACAAAGGTGTTTCTGCTCCTTTTCTTTCTGTGGTGGGTTATTCCAAATCGATGAGCTTCATCCCGCATTTGTTGAATGACACGCAGCGTTTCCGATTTTTTGTCCAAATACAGCGGCAACTCATCCTCCGGATAATAAAGCTCTTCAAGTCGCTTGGCAATTCCAATTACTGCAACCTTGCCATACAGGTCAAGTTTTTTCAAGCTTTCAATAGCGCTACTCAATTGGCCCTTGCCTCCGTCAATTACAATCAGTTGTGGCAAAGGCTGATTTTCTTCTTTCAAGCGCTTGTATCTGCGAAAAATAACTTCTTCCATGGTGGCAAAGTCGTTTGGACCAACCACAGTTTTTACATTGAAAATCCTGTAGTCTTTTTTGCTTGGCTTTCCATCCCTAAATACCACACAGGCAGAAACCGCATTGGTCCCCTGAAAATTGGAGTTGTCAAAACACTCCATATGAACCGGAAGCTCGTTCAGCCGCAAATCCGATTTTAGTTGGTTCAACAAGCGCTCAGTTTTAAACTCAGGGTTCAGTTTTTCGTACTGACTCAATTTCTCCTTTTTATAATACAGCGCGTTTTTCAAACTTAGGTCGAGCAGCTTTTTCTTTTCACCGGCTTTAGGAATGGTAATCGTTAACTTATCATCTTCTAAATCGGGTTGAATGGGAACAATCAATTCGCGGCTTGTACTTTTATAGGTTTCCCGAACCTCGGCTATGGCCAGGGTGAGCAATTCTTCATCGCTTTCCTCCATTTTCTTTTTCAACTCAAAGGTTTGGGTCTGGATTATCATTCCACTCGAAACTTTTAGGTAATTGATGAAGGCAAATTTTTCATCGCTCACCACCGAGAAAACATCCAAATCCTGGGGTATACCATTAACAATGGTGGATTTGCTTTGGTAATTCTCCAGCATATCAATCCGCTTTTTGTAACGGGCAGCTTCCTCAAAGCGCAGCAATTCGGCAGCCTCCGCCATTGCCTTTTTGAGATGCGTTTTTACCTCACTCAAATTTCCCTTCAAGATGTTTCGTACCTGCCTAATATTTTCTACATAGTCTTCTTCGCTTTGACGGGCAACACAAGGGGCTAGGCAATTTCCAATATCCAATTCCAGGCATGGCTTAAACTTCAACGAACGAATGTTTGATTCGCTCAGCACCAAATTGCAATTGCGAATAGGGTAAAGGGCTCGAATCAAATCCAAAATGGTATGCATCATTCCCACAGAGGCATAGGGTCCAAAATATTCCGAGCCATCTTTTACCACATTACGGGTTGGAAACAAACGCGGAAAGCGCTCATGTTTCAAACAAATGAACGGATAGGTTTTATCGTCCTTTAGGTTAATGTTGAATTTTGGCTGAAATTGTTTAATCAACGCATTCTCAAGCAATAAAGCATCCATTTCAGTTTCAACCAGGGTGAATTGAATATCCGCTATCCGACTCACTAAAACGGCGGTTTTCCGATTTTCATAATGCTGCTTACTGAAATAGCTGCTTACCCGTTTTTTCAAATTCTTGGCTTTACCTATATATATAAGTTTACCTTCCGAATCAAAGTACTTGTAAACACCTGGGGAATTCGGCAAGGCGTTTAATGTTTTTTTAAGGTTTTCGGGAGCCATCGCTCAAAATTAGGTTAAGCTTGGTTAAATCCCTTAGGTAAATTATTAATAGTTCCCTGCGTAAGATTCTGCATAACAGACAGGTCTTGTCTAAGTTTGTTAAAAATTGTCGGTTTTTTGTGTTTTTCTTTTTTTTTTCGGTTATTGGTACTCAGTTTAGTAATAAAAATTTAAGGAAAAACTCACACCAATAAACAATAAACTATGCGATTAAATTTACTCTTTTACCGATGTATGATGCTTTGCTTCGGCCTGTTAATGGCCTACCAGCAAGCATTTTCGCAGGCTGCGGGAACGCCGCCTTACGCGAATCTCATTGTGGGCTCTCAGGCAGATAATGCCTTCCCGCTAAACTCTGGTACCAACAATGTACAGTGGATTTATGGTCCTGGTGCATTTTACCAAGGTGGTGTTTCAACGGGTCTTCCTGCTTCTTTTGGACGAATCACCAAGGTGTATTTCCAATTGGGTGCCACAGCCAGCTCTTCTGTAACCTATTCCAATTTTACCATTAAATTAGGACAGCCAGCTGCACTTGCTTCTCAAACCACTTTCCCAAGTGCAACTTGGACTGCTGGTCTAACTACTGTTTTTTCACAATCCACCTTTACTATTACAGGTGCTTCTGCTGGTGCATTTATTGAAATTCCACTTCCTGTTCCTTTCAATTACGACCCAACAAAAGCTCTGGTTTTTGAAATGTACGTTACCGGTGGTACTGGAAACCAAGTTCGCCAGTACTCAGGAACAGGTAACCAAAGGTTATGGGGAACTGCTGTAAATAACGGTACTCCTTCAGGTGGTGCTGGATTGGTGCGTTTCGGTTTTGATATTTCAGCAGGTGCCGGAAATGATATCGGTGTTGCTGCTATCGATTCTCCTACAACGTCAGAGTGTGAAAAAACCTATCCACAATCTGTAGGATAAATATGGGGGTAAACTGGTAGAAAAGCAAGCTTTATCGGTGTTAAATTTGTCTCAAGAAAGCGGTATGAATTATATCACAGGCAG
>Ga0209794_1000769_pt1 | contig 35950 bp, 34 predicted proteins | sample EBPBio232013_DNA_FD_185869 | JGI IMG/M metagenome (GOLD analysis project Ga0209794, IMG submission 185869) | Wastewater treatment Type I Accumulibacter community from EBPR Bioreactor in Madison, WI, USA - Reactor 1_5/23/2013_ DNA (SPAdes)... | ecosystem: Engineered > Bioreactor > EBPR >... | reverse complement strand
GGTTGCGCCGCGACGGGCGGCGGCGTTTCCATCTGCGGACGTGCAGGCGGGGTCAGTTCGGCGGGCAAAGCCACATCGATGTCGGGCGGCGGATCGATGACCACCTGCGCAGGCGCAAGGGCCGCGACCTGCTGCTCCGCCGGAGGCTCCACGGGAGGAGCTTCCGCCACGAGCGGTTCGGGCGGCACGAGTTCCGGCGGCAACGGCATCTCGGCCGTGGGCGGCGGATCGATCTGGACATCCGGCTGGGCGGCGGATGCTTCGACCGAAGGCGTTTCCGGCGCGGCCGCAGCGGGCGGCGGCGAGGCTTCCGGCTCCACCAGTTCGACCTCGACCGCCGGCAGTTCGGTCTGCGGCAGCACGGGCGCCGTGAAGGCGACAAAGGCCGCCAGAAGCGCCCCGTGCAGGAAGGTGGACATCACGGCCGCCGCTGGTGCGAGGACGCGCCCGCGCGGCAGGACAACCAGCGGCGATGCCTGCGGCACGACCCCGAATTCCGGCCCGCCCGCATGATCGATCGCGGCCTGAACCACGATTTCGGGCGCGGTAGCGACGACGGCATCCCCCTGCCCCGGCCGAAACGCGAACAGGGCGCGCAGAGCCGCGTCGCCATCCGGCAACGGGCCTGCTGTCTCTGTTCGGATGCCGTCGAGGAGCATCGGTCCGTTCGTCCGGATTGCCAGGGCGCCGGGCCAGGGCGGCCCGGCGCAATGATACACTATAACATCAAAACTTCACGCGGACGCCGCCATAGATGCTGCGCCCGGTGCCGGGATAGAAGGTCGCCGTGGTCGCCGGATTGTAGAGCACGACCGGACCGAAATCCGAGATGGTGCGCTTGTCGAGTATGTTGCGGAGATCGACGAAGAGCTCGCCGCCGTTCGGCAGTTTCGCGCTCGCGGTCACGCCGAGCAGCCAGTAGCCGGGCACGCGGAACGTGTTGCGGTAATCGACGAAAGCACCCTCCGGCACGATGTCCACGGCCGGCGTGACCGTGAACAGCGGATGCTGGTAGCTCAGCGCCGTGCGCAGGACGTGGCGCGGCACCAGCGGCAGCGTGTTGTTGCCGTAGACGGGGTCATTGGCGAAGCGGAAATCCGACCAGGTCCAGACCTGCCGCAATGTCAGCTTGTCGTTGTTGCCGGTGAGGTCACGCGCCAGATCGACGCCGCCGGCGAATTCCAGGCCCTGGAGCTGCGTACGCGGGGCATTGAAGGTCGAGGCGGGAATGCCGGGGCCGGTGCTGAACTGCAGCATCTGGTTGCGCAGGTCCGAGCGGAAGGCCGTGACCTCCCACGTGAAGCGGTCGTGCCGCCCGCGCGTGCCGATCTCGAAGGTCGTGCCGGTCTGGGCCTTCAGCGGCACGAAGGCTGACGTCGCAGCCGTCGTCTGCATCAGGTCGGAGAAATCCGGCACGTCGGAGGAGCGCGTGACGTTGGCGAAGACCTGCACGTCGCGCAGCGGCTCCCAGAGAATGCCGACGCGGGGATTGACGCCGGAATAGGTGACGCCCCGGTCGACATTGACCGGAACCGTGTTGAGGTTCAGTCCGCCATTGTAGCGCCGCTCGGCGATATAGGCCTTCGCGCCGGCGGTCAGAGCGATCTGCGGCAGGACGAAGAAGCGGTTCTCGAACCAGGCCTCGTAGTTCGCGGCGTTCTGCCGGCCGTTGACGGTCATCGCACCGCGAACGGCATTGCCGGTATTGACGAACTGCTGGACGGCATTGCTGCCGGCGAAGATGCGCGCGCCGATCACGACGTCGTTGCGGAACCCGCCGAGGTTGAACGACCCCGTGAAGCGCGGAGAGATGCCGTAGGTCCAGCCGTCCTGATCGAGCACCTGGAAGATCGGGTGGTTGAGGTGCTTGTGGATCGCCCATGTGGTGATGTCGAGCTTGCCGAAATCGAAGGCGATGCTCGTGACGTTGGCGAAGCGCTGGACATAGGTGTTGCGGGCCTGATCGCCCGTGAGCGCGCCGGCGCTGGCCGCACGCGGATTGGTCATGGCCTGCCCGTAGGTGACCGAACCCGGCAGTTTCACGTCGGTGTAGTAGGCGCCGAAATAGAAGCGCGTCTCGACGCGCTCGGACAGGCGACGGCCGACATTGGCGTTGAAATGGCCGAGATTCTGCGTCTCGTGCTGCCGCCACCCGTCGGAATGGGTCAGCGTGCCCGAAGCGCTGAAGTCCCAGTCGCCCATGACGCGCGACACCGAGCCATAGGCGCGCACGGTGCCGAAGGAACCGGCGTCAACGCGGAAGACGTTGGGCGCAACGGCCGTGTGGCCTGTCGGCGTGACGAAATTGACCGCGCCGCCCAGCGTCGAGGAGCCGAAAGGCAGTGCATTGCCGCCACGGAACACCTCGATGGCCCGGAGTGCCGATGGGTCGATCTGGTAGAAATCGCCGGAGCCATCAGCGAGGTTGGTGGGGATGCCGTCCTGCAGGATTTCGATGCCGCGTGTATGGAACGAGCGGGCGAGCCCCGAGCCTCGGATCGAAAGGCGGATTTCCTGGCTGTAGCGGTTCTGCACCAGAAGGCCCGGCGTTTCCTGCAGTACGTCGCGCAGGTTGGCCGCATAGCTATTGGCGTAGGCTTCGGCATCGATATGCGAGACGGCACCCGCTGTCCGGTTCACCTGTTCGCGCTGGGTTTGGATGTCGGGGGAGGTCAGCGAGCCGCGCGCCGCGCGCGGCCCGTCAATCGTGATGGTCGGCAGTTCGGTCGTCTGGGCGCTGGCGGCGATTGGCGCGGCAACGATGCCGGCGGACAGAACGAGTCCGGCGCGGACCCGCAACAGGGAATGGGTGAGCATGGGATTGGATTTCGGCGCATGATGGCGAGAGGCGCACGGTCGTCAGACCTTGCGCAGGTTCAGTCTCGGATCAGGCGGCGAAGGGGGGCGCTCTCGGCGACCTCGTGCCGAGCCAGCCGGCAAAGGCGTAGGACGGCAGGATCGGCGCATAGCTGCGTCCCGGCGCGCGGGCGGCAACGGGGGGCTCGACAGGCGTACCGGCCGAGGCCGGCATCGGCACGTCGATCCCGCCGGTGACGTTGCAGAGCATGCAGTGCTGCGAAACCTGGGGAGGCTTCGCGGGCTGCGAGTCGTTGCCGACCGTCGCGAACCCGTCCGTGGTGCAGAGCACGATGGCCCCGGTCGCGTCGAAGCCCTGGGCCGTTCGCGTGACCGCACCGAGCAGGCCCGTCGCCGCGACGAGATAGACCAGCACGCCAACCATCAGGTTGCGCGCGGCCGACCATCGATCGCTGCGGAAGACGTCCATGGGCGAGAGCTAGCGTCCCGATACCGTTCAAGTCAATCGGTCGCGAACCGATTGGACCGTGCGACCTTGCGCCGCTAGGCTCACCATCAACGCCTCACCCGTTCGCCCCGCAGAGGAAACGCCCTTGCCTTCGCGCCTGCCCGCGCCCGCCGATCAAGCGCCCGCCGAAGCCTCCGGCCTTGCCGGCGCGATCCCGCGCATCCGCATCCTCTTCGGTGACGAGGCGAGGCTCGGTCCCGGCAAGATCGACCTGCTGGAGGCGATCGGCCGCACCGGATCGATCTCGGCCGCCGGCCGCGAACTCGGCATGTCCTATCGTCGCGCCTGGCTGCTGGTCGATGCCGTCAACGCCCTGTTCCGCACGCCCGCCGTCACGGCCTCCGCCGGCGGCGCCCATGGCGGCGGCGCCAAGCTCACCGCGTTCGGGCATGACCTCGTCGCGGCCTACCGGCGCATCGAAGCGCGGATGGGCGATGTCGTCCGCGAGGAACTCGGCCCCCTCGAGAAGGAACTGCGCGAGCGGTCCTAGAGCGATTTCCGTATTTCTTCGCTACGCGGAAATCGCTCCAGGTCTTGTTCTGGGGCGTTTTCTTCACGCGAACCGGTACCCACTTGGCTCGAAAACGCTCCTAGAAGGCCACGCAGGCGCGGCGGGTGATCACACCGACCGATTCCTGCCGGAAGCGGCGCTTGTAGGCCTCCGCCACTTCCGCCAGACGCGGCAGGTCGCGCGCCTCGTCTGCGAGCACGATGGTGATGACCTTGCCGGGCTCGCGGATCAGCGCGCCGTTCGCCGAGCGGTACTGTCCGCGCGTATCGAAGATCGTCAGCCCATCGGGAAAGCGCGGCGTGACCTCCGCATCGACGAAGCGCGCGAAGCTGCGCTCCGAGACACCGGGCGCGCCGCCAATGTTCCGGCCGAACATCAGATCGGCCACCACCCGTTCGCGGCCGCCGGGCGGGCAGGACGGCGCGCCGACGCTCGCGCAGCCGGCGAGCGACAGGGCGACGAGAACCAGCGCCGCCCGCGCGGGGAACGCCCCGTCCCGTCTCATGACCCCACCACCTTCAGCCCCGGCACGCCGCGCTCGTCCACGGCGGCCGTCTTCACCAGCGCCGTGACATCATCGCCGACGTCGAGGCCGAGATCGTCCACCGCGAGGCGCGTGAGATAGGCGACCAGCCGCTCGCCGCCGGCGAGTTCGACGGTCGCGAGCGCCAGAGGCCCCTCGCCCCGGTCCATGGCGACGATGCGGCCGGACAGCAGCGTCCTGACGCTGATCTGGCCGGGCCGGCCGACCGCCAGCGTCACATCCGTGGCGCGGATGGCGACGCGCACCGGGCCATCGCCCTCGACGATGCCGGGGACGACGATCTCGCCGGCCGGATGCCGGAGCGCGGTCACGCCGAACTGCGGCAGGATGCGCGGCGCCGTTCCGGTGATGAATGACACAGCGGCAAAGCGGTCCGCGGAGGCCGCGACCGTCGTCGGTGTCAGCACTGCGGAGGGCGATCCGGCGGCGGTTACACGGCCCTGGTCGAGCCGCACCACATGCGCGGCGAGCCGCGCCACCTCGTCCACAGCATGGCTGACATAGATGATCGGAATGGCGAATTCGTCGCGCAACCGCTCGATGAAGGGCAGAACCTCCAGCTTGCGGGCGGTGTCGAGCGAGGCGAGCGGCTCGTCCATCAGCAGGAGACGCGGCGAAGTCAGCAGCGCTCGACCGATGGCGACGCGCTGTCGCTCGCCGCCGGACAGGGTGGCGGGCCGCCGTGTGAGAAGATGGCCGATGCCGAGGACCTCGACCACCGTGTCGAGGTCGATCCGCCGCTCGGCGCGCGGCGTGAACCAGCGTCCATAGGTGAGGTTCTGGCGCACCGACAGATGCGGGAAAAGCAGCGCGTCCTGAAACACCAGGCCGATACGCCGCGCGTGCGGCTTCACCGCGATGCCGGCCTCCGTGTCGAGCAGCGTCTCGCCGTTGACGACGATGCGCCCGCGGGTCGGCGCTTCCAGCCCGGCGATCAGGCGGATGGCCGTCGACTTGCCGGAGCCGGACGGCCCGAACAGCGCGGTGACGCCCGCGCCCGCCCCGAAGGCGGCATCGAATGTGAAGTCCGGCCGCTCTAGCCGGCAGTCGAAGGAGATCATGGCGGCGCCATATGCACGAATGCCGGCCGCATCACCTCGCCCGGACGGGCTCCGAACCACCTCCCCCCGGCGGGGGGAGGTCGGCGCGGAACGCGCCGGGAGAGAGGGATGAACCCCTGCCCCGAAGACTCTGCCCCCTCTCCCGACCTATGGTCGACCTCTCCCCGTCGGGGAGAGGTGGAGCGAGCGCTTCCACTTGCAGATTTCGCGAACGTCAAGAATGCCTACCGCCGAACCGTGAAGCCTTCCGCCTCGAAAATCCGGGTTGCGGCCGGAGAACGCAAGTAGGCGAGAAAGGCTGCGGCGTCGGCATGGCGCGCCGAGGCGGTCAGGGCGAAGGGATATTCGACCGGCGGATGGCTGCCGGCTGGGAACGTGCCGACCACTTTCACACGAGGCTCGGTCTTCGCATCGGTCGCATAGACGATGCCGTAGCGGGCCTCGCCGCGGGCGACGAGGGCAAGCGCGGCACGCACGTTGTCGGCGCCGGCGATCTTCGGCTGGACGCTGTCCCACACGCCGAGATGGGTGAGGGCCGCCTGTGCATAGCGGCCGACAGGGACAGCGCGGGGATCGCCGGTGGCGAGGCGCGAATCGCCGATGGCGGCGGCCAGCGGGAAATTCGGCGCGATCGCCAGGTTGGACTGGACGTCGGGAGCAGCGATCAGCACCAGCGAATTGGCGAGCAGCGTCGAACGTGTCTCGACCTTGATCAGGTTGCGCTGCTGCACCCAGTTCATCCATTCGAGATCCGCCGAGGCAAAGAGGTCGGCCGGCGCGCCCTGCTCGATCTGGCGGGCAAGCGCCGACGACGCGGCGTAGGAGAATGTCACCTGCTTGCCTGTCTCCTTGCGCCATTCCGCGCCGATCGCATTGAGCGCGGTCTGGAGGCTGGCGGCCGCGAACACGACCACGCCACGGTCCTGCGCGACGGCGGGTTGCGGCGCGGCCGCAAGGACGAGAAGGGCCGCCGCGGCGGCAAGGCGGGATAGCGTGCGGATCATCGGAAACTCCCAAAGGCACTGGCAGGGGGCACGCGCTATATCTATTGGAACATAGCGCGATGTCGAGAGAGGATTGTCCGACACGGGGTGCTCAGCCGCCCCGATCCCCGGCAGTTCCGGCGGGCGCAGCCCTGCCCTGACAAACTGTCGCATGTGCTGCAGCTCGAATTTCTTTATTTTCAGTTTTGACTGAAAATTCGGAATGCGCCGATGACCCTCCCCCCGCTGGTCCAGGCTTTCGTGCTCCATTTCGGCGAGATGGGATCTCGCTGGGGCATCAACCGCACTGTCGGACAGATTTACGCCGTGCTGTTCGCATCGGACCGGCCGCTTTGCGCGGACGATCTCGTCGAGCGGCTCGGCGTCTCGCGCTCCAACGTCTCGATGGGCCTGAAGGAACTGCAGGCCTGGAACCTCGTGCGGCTGAAGCATGTGCCCGGCGACCGGCGCGACTTCTTCACCACGCCCGAGGACGTCTGGGCCATCGTCCGCACCCTGGTCGAGGAGCGCAAGAAGCGCGAGATCGACCCCACCCTCACCATGCTCCGCGAACTGCTGATGCAGGCGCCCGCTTCCGACGAGGAGCGCCACGCGCAGGCGCGCATGCGCGACATGCACGAGCTCATCGAGCTCCTGACCGGCTGGTACGCCGACATGCAGCGGCTGGAAACCGAAAGGCTCGTCCAGCTTCTGACGCTCGGCACAAAGGTCGTGAAAGTGCTGGAAATGAAGGATAGGCTCTTCGTCATGCCCGGAGGGCGCGCGAAGAAGACCGAGACCAGAACCGCCAAGCCGGAGGCTTGATGATGTCGGACCTCGACCCCACCCTGCTCGCCCGTATCCAGTTCGGCGCGAACATCTCCTTTCACATTCTCTTCCCGACGATCTCGATCGCGCTGTCGTGGGTGCTGATCTACTTCAAGATCCGCTATGCGCGCTCGGGCGACGAGAAGTGGATGGAGGCCTACCGGCTCTACGTGAAGGTCTTCGCCCTCACCTTCGCGCTCGGCGTCGTCTCCGGCATCACCATGAGCTTCCAGTTCGGCACAAACTGGCCGGGCTACATGGAGAAGGTCGGCAATATCGCAGGCCCGCTGCTGGCCTATGAGATCCTCACGGCCTTCTTCCTGGAGGCAGGCTTCCTCGGCATCATGCTGTTCGGCTTCCGGCGCGTGCCGGGCTGGCTGCACACGCTGGCGACCGTTCTGGTCGCGTTCGGCACGGCGCTCTCGGCCTTCTGGATTCTCGCCCTCAATTCGTGGATGCAGACGCCGGTCGGCCACGAGATGCGCGACGGCGTCGCCCATGCGGTCGACTGGTGGCAGATCGTCTTCAACCCCTCGATGCCCTACCGGCTGACGCACATGGTGCTCGCCTCGGGGCTGACCGTCGCCTTCCTGATCGCCGGGCTGTCCGCCTATCAGCGGCTGAAGGGCGACGAGCGGCCGGCGGTGAAGGCCGCCCTGACGACCGGCGTGGTGCTTGCCGCCATCCTCATCCCGATCCAGATCTTCGTCGGCGACCAGCACGGCCTCAACACGCTGAAGCACCAGCCGCAGAAGGTCGCCGCCATGGAAGCCAACTGGGAGACGCGACCGGCGGTGCCGCTGGTCCTGTTCGCCTGGCCGGACGAGCAGGCGCGCGACAACCACTACGAGATCGCGATCCCCTATGGCGCGAGCCTCATCCTCGGCCATTCGCCGAACGCGGTGGTGCCGGGCCTCAATGATTTCCGCGGCAACCATCCGCCGGTGAAGCCGGTCTTCTTCGCCTTCCGCATCATGGTCGGCATCGGCCTGCTCATGCTCGCCGTGTCGTGGTTTGCGTCGTTCCAGATCTGGCGGCGCGGCGAACCGGTCCCGCTGGTCAACCGCGTTCTGGTCGCCATGACCTTCGCCGGGTGGGTCGCGACGCTGGCCGGCTGGTACGTGACCGAGATCGGCCGCCAGCCCTGGCTCGTCTCCGGTGTCCTGCGCACGGCGGATGCGGTCTCGGCCGTTCCCGCGCCGATGATCGCGGCGACACTGGCGGCCTATCTGGCAACCTACGCCTTCCTGCTCGCGGCCTATGTCAGCGTGCTGTTCTATCTCGCCCGCAAGGCGCGCATCCCCGGCACCACCGTCAAGGACAAGGACCAGATTCCCTTCGTCCACGAGGGCCTGCCGGCCGACGCCGCGAAAGCGTGAGGAGGAAACCATGGACCAGGCCGTCTGGCTGCCCGTCGCCTTCGCCGTCCTGATGGGCGTGTCGATCCTGCTCTACGTCATCCTCGACGGCTACGATCTCGGGGTCGGCATCCTCCTGCCACGGGCGACACCGGAGGAAAAGGACCGGATGATCGCCTCCATCGGGCCGTTCTGGGATGCCAACGAAACCTGGCTGGTCATGGCAGTCGGGCTGCTGCTGGTCGGCTTCCCGACGGCGCATGGCGTCATCCTCTCGACGCTCTACGGGCCGGTCGCCTTCCTGCTCATCGCGCTGATCGTGCGCGGCGTCGCCTTCGAGTTCCGCGCCAAGGCCGGAGCGCCGTTCAAGCCGTGGTGGGACCGCGCCTTCTTCGCGGGTTCGCTGGTCGCGGCGCTGTCGCAGGGCTACATGCTCGGGCTCTACATCAACGGCTTCGCGGGCGGCCTCACCGCCCATGCCTTCGCCGTGCTGACGGCGCTGTGCCTCGCCGCGGCCTATGCCTTCATCGGCGCGTGCTGGCTGGTGATGAAGACCGAGAAGGATCTTCACGTGAAGGCCGTGCGCTGGGCGCGGCTGACGCTCGGCGCGGTCGTCCTCGGCATGGCGGCCGTGTCGATCGCGACGCCGCTCGCCTCGCAGCGGATCTTCGCCAAATGGTTCTCGTTCCCCGAGATCATCGCGCTCGCGCCCATCCCCTTGATGAGCGGCGCCATCATCGTCGGCGTCTGGATGATGCTGCAGCGCATGCCGCGCGCCGATCACAGCCTCGATTTCGTGCCCTTCGTCGGCGCGGTGCTGCTCAACGTGCTCGGCTTCACCGGGCTCGCCTATTCGTTCTACCCCTATGTGGTGCCGGACCGCCTGACCATCTGGCAGGCAGCCTCCGCGCCGGAAAGCCTGATGATCATCTTCGCCGGCGCCTGTTTCGTCCTGCCGGTGATCATCGCCTATTCGGTGCTGGCCTACTGGGTGTTCCGCGGCAAGGCGACCGAGCTGCGCTACGACTGACGAACCATACCGTCAGACCCGCGCGGTCTCGTACCAGAACCGCTCGATGTTCTCGGCGAGTTGGCGATAGCCGTCCGAGGATCGCGGCTTGACCACGTAGGCATTGGCATGAGCGCGGTAGGACCGCTCGATGTCGTCCTCGCGCTCCGACGACGAGAACATCAGCGTCGGCAGGCCCTGGGTCGTCTTGCCGCCCCGGATGCGGTCGAGCACGTCGTAGCCGTCCATTCCGGGCATGTTGATGTCGAGAAGGACGAGATCGGGAATGTCGCGCGCGATCTCGTCGAGCGCCGCCTCGCCGCTGCCCGCGTGGCGTATGTCGAGCCAGCCGGCCCGCCCGCTGAAGGCGTTGCGGAGGAACAGCGCCTCGTTCGGATCATCGTCGACGATCAGCATGCACCGTCTGGTCTTGGTCATCGTTCCCGGCCTCCCGGCTCATGGGGCGATCAAGCGTGCGGTCCTTTTGCGCGGGGGAGTGTAAACCGGAAGCACGCGCCCGGCGAGTAGTCCGTGTCGAGCCAGATTTCTCCGCCGTGGCTCTCGACGATGCGCTTGCCAAGCGCGAGCCCGAGACCCATGCCGGAATAGCGGCTCTCGTCCTTGTGAAGCCTGCGGAATATCTCGAATATCCGGTCGCGATACTGGGGGTCGATGCCGATGCCGTTGTCCTCGACGAACAGCTCCCAGAACTGCCCCGCGGGACGTGCGCGGATGTGGATAACGGGGGCGGCGTCGCTGCGGTATTTCAACGCATTGGCGAGCAGATTCTGGAACAGCCGGCAGAGCAGGTCCGCGTCCCCCGTCACGACCGGCAACCTCGAGACCTTCACCTCGCCGCCGCTGTCGCGCAGATCCGCCGCGACCAGCGCCATGGCGTCATCCACCACCCTCTTCAGCGGCACCTCGTCGGCGCGCACGGTGGCATAGGCGACCTGGGTATAGGCGATCAGGCTCCGGATCAGGCGCTGCATGCGCTCGACGCTGGCCATGATGTGGGTGGCATAGCCGGCCGCCTCGGCATCGCTCTGTTCGACCTTCAGCTTCAGCATGTCGGAGAACATGTTGATGTGGCGCAACGGGGCCTGCAGATCGTGCGAGACAATCGCCGAGAACTGGCGCAGCGCCTCGTTGGACTGATTGAGGCGCATCTCGTGCTGCTGGCGCTCGGTGTCGTCGCGCACGATGACCATGATGTTCGGCTGGTCCGGACCGACGCCGCTCAGCCGGCTGTAGGCGGCCTGGATCCAGACCCAGTGGCCCGCCTTGTGGCGCAGCCGATGGATGGAATAGCCGAGTTCGTCGCCCTCCCCGATGGCGCGGTTGATCGCATCGACCCGCACCCAGTCGTCCGGATGGACCATGGTCGAGGGCGTCACCTCGAGCATTTCCGCCGGGGTGAAGCCCAGCAGTTTCAGCGACGACGGCGAGGCGTAGAAGATCTTGCCCGCGACGTTGCGCAGGATGATCAGGTCCGAGGCGTTTTCGGCGAGGAGCCGATAGCGCTCCTCGCTCTCGCGCAGCTCCTCGGTGCGCTGCTCGACACGCTGCTCGAGCTCACGGTTGGCGCGCGCGAGCGCGGTTGCCTGCACGTGCAGCTTGATGGAGGCCTGCGCGAAGGCGTCGCCGGCCTGGTTGATCTCCTGGATGCCGGTCCGCGGCGCCACCGTGAGCTGGCCGCGCGCGAGCGCGCCCGCAGCCTCGGTCATCGCCGCCGTCGCACTGGTCAGGCGTCGCAGGATCAGCGTCGCGAGCCCGACGGACGCCACCAGCAGCGCTCCTGCTATGCCGAAGAGCCAGATCAGCGAGCGCGTCAGCGAAGCGTTGAGCACTGCCTGATCGACGCCGACGGTCATCAGCCAGCCGGACACCTGCGAACGCCGATAGAAGGCGGAGACCCGCACTCCCTGCGGATTGACCCCCGTCCAGTGGCCGCTCTCCCCAACCGCGCGCGCAAAGCCCGGAAGCGGCCTCCCGAGCGTCTCTTCGTGGCGTTCGGAGCGCGCGATGATGAGGCCGGCGCGGTCCGCAAGGGAGGAGAAGTAAGGCGCGGTGATGCCGCGATCGACCATTGCCCGCGAGAAGACCGACGGATCGAAGATCGTGCTGATCAGGTACCTGGACGTGCCGTCACGCAGCACCGGCACGAAGATCGATACGGCGAAACGGCCATTGCCGCGGCTCACGAACAGATCGCTGAACACCGGCTGGCCCGATGCGATCGCCTCGTTCATCGGCGCGAGCATCGGCCATTGTGGCAGCGCCTGCCCCTTCGGAACGCCGGTATCGACGACGAGCTGCCCGTCTAGCCGCCGCAGCCTGATCTCGATGCCCATGCCGGCGAGTGACCGCGCCTGCACGTCGAACCGGTCGAAATCGGCGGCATCGATGGCCGGCGACGTCGCCAGGGCCTCCAGAATGGCCAGGCGCGTGGTCAGCAGCCGGTCGATCTGTTTGATGATCTCGTCGTTGCGACCGGCCGCGATCTCTTCCAGCCGGGCTCGCTCGCCGGCCGTGAAGCTCCAGGCGAAAAGGCCCGCGACGACCAGGAGCGGAACGGCAAGTGCCGCAGCGAAGGCGGCAAGGTAGAGCGTCAGCGAGCGTTCCCGTGGCGGGGCGTTCAAGCCATTCCCCATGCCCAGCCTCGCCGAATCGCGAGAGTTTACGTGGCGACGATAGCACGCAGTCCGCTTCACAAGGCCGTTACCGTGACCCTCCGTAGTCGGCGACGGGGGGCGGCGTCCCTGCTTGCGCCGAAATCAACCTGGGCGCGCAACAGGTCAAAACTCAAATATGATACAGCCTAAATAACAATTGCCACATTTTTCCACAATATCTATTTCTTGTGACAAAAAATCCGAACCAATTCTGCGGAACCGTCGCGCATACTTATATCAAAACGGAAACGACATACGCACCTTAGACTACCATAACTCTTGGTAACATGTCATAAAATAAAATCATTCCATCAACTATTCAATATGCCCAAAAAAGACATGCAAAATCTATGATTTGTTTTCTCTCTTAATCGCCTCTTAACCAATCAAAGATCAGGCTTTGTCGAGACCACGCATGCACGGAATCCTGTGATTTCGACTTTGAGACGTCCTGCAGCCCGAAGAAATTGAGGCACGCCAGATGCTCCGCATGTTCGCCAAATCTTCAGACGACGCCACCGCCAAGCTCGCCGCGCTCGACCGCGTCCAGGCGATCATCGAGTTTGATCTCGACGGGATCATTCTCAATGCCAATTCCAACTTTCTTGGCGCGGTCGGCTATTCGCTGGCGGAGATCAAGGGGCGGCACCATTCCATGTTCGTCGAGCCCGCCTACCGGGACAGCGACGACTATCGCGCCTTCTGGCAAAGGCTGCGGACGGGGCAGTTCGAGGCCGCGCAGTTCCGGCGCGTCGGCAAGGACGGACGGGAAATCTGGATCGAGGCCTCCTACAACCCGCTGCTCGACCGTTCCGGCAAGCCGTACAGGGTCGTGAAATTCGCGACCGACATCTCGGCGCAGAAGGCAACCGAAGCTGACCGCGCCGGGCAGATCGCGGCCATTGGCAAGGCACAGGCGGTGATCGAGTTCACGCTCGACGGCATCATTCTGAACGCCAACGACAATTTCCTCGGTGCGGTCGGCTATTCGCTGGCCGAGATCAAGGGCCAGCACCATTCGATGTTCTGCGAGCCGGCGCTCAAGGCAAGCGCAGCCTATGCGGCGTTCTGGGCTGCCCTGAAGCGCGGCGAATACCAGGCGGCGCAGTACAAGCGGATCGGCAAGGGCGGGCGCGAAATCTGGATTCAGGCCTCCTACAATCCGATCCTCGATGCCTCGGGCCGGCCGACCAAGGTGGTCAAGTTCGCCACCGACATTACCGAGCAGATGAACCTGCTCGCGACGCTGCGCACGATGATCGACCGGAACTTCGGCGAAATCGACCAGGCGGTCGGACGCTCGTCGCAGGAATCGAACAATGCGCTGTCCGCAGCCGATGCGACGCGCGACAGCGTGCAGACAATGGCCGCCGCCTCGGAGGAACTCGCCGCGTCGGTCGCCGAAATCTCGCAGATGATGGCCAAGTCGCAGAGCGCGACCGACAGCGCGCTGGAGCAGACGAATGCGGCCGGCAGCTTCTCGCAGAAGCTGTCGGATGCCGCCGCCGCCATGGGCGGCATTGTCGGCCTCATCAACACCATTGCCGGGCAGATCAACCTGCTGGCGCTCAACGCCACCATCGAGTCGGCGCGTGCCGGCGAGGCTGGCCGCGGTTTCGCGGTCGTGGCGCAGGAGGTGAAGAATCTCGCCAATCAGGCGGCCAAGGCCACCGAGCAGATCAGCATGGAGATCAACGGGGTGCAGTCGATCTCGTCCGACGTGGTCAGGGCGCTTGATTCCATCCGCGCCTCCATCGAGATCATGCGCGACAACGTGGTCGCCACCGCCGCTTCGGTCGAGGAACAGAGCGCGGTGACGCGCGACATGTCGGAGAACATGCAGCAGGCGGCCCGTGCGGTCGGCGAAATCTCCGAGAACATCTCGGGCATTTCGGCCTCGGTCACGCAGGTCTCGCAGGCCGTGGCGACCACCCGCGAGGCGGCCGTGGTCCTGGCCCGCTGACGCGGCGCGCATCGCCGGCGCCGCTCCTGGTCGCCGGCGTCAACATGCAAACGGACGGCGACAACCGTCCGCGGCGTCACTAGCGTCCGCGCCGTTTTCCCGACCACCCCTGCTCCCACACCGTCTGGCCGGTTCACCGATGGAGGTGCTGGCGATGGCGCATCATCACGCCCATCAGGCGCAGTTGCACGCCATGCAGCTGGCGATCATCGTCCTGCTCGCGATCGCCACCACGCCAGCCACCGCGCTTGCCGATTGCGGCCGTGACGGCATCACCATTCTCGGCAGCCCCGACGAGCACGACGACGCCTGCGAGGCCGTCGGCGAGGTCATCGGCCATTTCGCCGATGGCGGCCTTGTCATCGACCTGCGCGTGACGATCCGGTTCCAGCCGTCCGTCGCCATCGAGCGGGACGGCGACGAGGCGGCTTCGCCGGCGAACGGCGAGCCGCGCCTCGCCAGCGGCTTCTACCACGTTGCCCGCCGGGAGATCTGGATGACCCGATCGACCTCGGTCTGGGCGCATCGCCGACGGCCCTGGAACCTGCCGTGGGACCGGCAGCTCGCCCTGTCCATCCTGAAGCACGAGATCGTCCACGCGATCATCTATCAGCTGCTCGGAGCGGACCACCGGAAGCTGCCCCGGGCGTGGCACGAAGCCCTGGCCTACGCGGTGCAGATCGAACTGATGGACGCCGACCTCAGGACGCGGGTTCTGGCGCAATATCCGCGCCGGGACGCCTTCTCCAGCACCTTGCACGTCAACGACATCGTCTACGGCATCGATCCCGACAGCTTCGCGGTCGCCGCCTACTGGACCTACGTGCAGGGCGGGAGAATGGCCTTCCTCAGGCGCGCCATCGGCCTCCAGTTCGAGATGATCGACATGGACCACATGCCGCCATGAGCAAGGCTGGCGGATCGCCTGTTCCGGTTCCTAGCCGGCCACGATGCCCTTGGCGCGCATCTCGGCCACCGCCTCGCGGCTGAAGCCGAGCTCTGCAAGCACCTGATCCGAATGCTCGCCGATGCCGGGCGCCCTGCCCGGCCGGCGCTTCGTCTCGCCGTCGACAAAGATCGGGCTGTTGACCGTCATCAGCTCCTCGTTCTCGAAGCGCACGAGCGTGTCGGTCGCCGCCACCTGCGGATCGGTCAGCATATCGTCGAGGTTCGCAACGAAGCCGAAGGTGAGGCCGTGGCCATCGAGGATGCCGCGCCATTCGTCCAGCGTGCGGCCGGCTACGATATCGTCGATGATGGCGATCAGTTCCGGCGCATTCTCCGCCCGCGACGCGCCGGTGGCGAACCGCGCATCCGCCTTGAGCGAGCCAAGGCCCAGCCTCTCCGCGAAGACGGGCCACTGCTCATCGCCATTCAGCAGGGAGACGATCAGCCAGCGGTCGTCGCGCGTGCGATAGTGGCACATCAGCGGATTGGGCGACTGTTCGCGCGGCACGCGCCTGGGGATGTCGGCGCCGCACAGCTTGGCCTGCGCCAGATAGGCATTCGACCACAGCCCGTTGACCATCAGGTGCGAGGAGACATGCCCGCCCTTGCCGGTTCGCTCCCGGCGGTAGAGCGCCGTCACGATGGCGCCGTAGAACGCCATCGCCGAGGGATAGTCGCCCATGCCCGGCACCGAGCGGCCGGGTGGCAGGCTGGCATCGCCCTTCACCTGGTCCATGAGCCCCGAGCGCGCCCACCATGCGAGGCTGTCGAAGCCCGGCTTGTCGGCCTCGCGCCCGGTCTCGCCATAGGCGGTGAACGAGGCATAGATCAGCCGCTCGTTCAGCGGCGCCAGAGCCTCGTAGTCGATGCCGAGCCGGCGGCGGGCCGGAAGCGGCGTGTTGGTGATGAAGACATCGGCGCCCTCGACGAGGCGACGCAGCACGGCATTGCCGTCGGGCGTACCGAGCTTCAGCGCCAGCCCACGGCGCGAGCGGTTCGCCTGCAGCCACGGATAGTTCTCGACGGCGCGGGGCTGGCCCTGCGTCTGCCAGAGGTTGCGGAACGTGTCGCCGCCGATCGGCTCCACCTTCAGGACATCGGCACCGAAATCGGCGAGCACGGTGGCGGCCCCGGGCGCGGCGATGAAGCTCGCGCAGTCGATGACCTTCAGACCGGCGAAAATCGCGGACATGGGCCTCCCGATATCATCGTCCCGCCTGTCGGCGGCAGGTTCCACGAGAGGCTAGCAAAGCGCCCACAGAGGCACAACGCCGCTTCATCCGCTGAAACGGCGTTTCGCGAGGCTCAACGCATGGGCGGCGCATAGAGGATGCCGCCCATCGACCAGAGCTGGTTCAGGCCGCGGGGAATGCCAAGGCGGGAACGGGCGCCGACATTGCGTTCGTAGACCTCGGCATAGTTGCCGACCGCCCTCACCGCCCGGATGGCGAAGGCGGCGTCCAGCCCGAGCTTGACGCCGAGGTCGCCCTCGGCCCCGACGAAGCGCCGCACGTCGGGTTTGGCCGAGCGCATGGCCTCATCGGCCGTACTGGCGGAAATGCCGAGCTCCTCGGCGTTGACCAGCGCGAAATTGACCCATTTCACCACGTTGAACCATTGCAGGTCGTCGGCGCGCGTCACCGGACCGAGCGGCTCCTTGGAGATGACGTCCGGCAGGATCACTGCCTCGCCGGGGCGCGCCAGCTTCAGGCGCTCGGCATAGAGGCCGGACTGATCGGTGGTCATGGCGTCGCAGCGGCCGCCGTCGAGTGCCTGCACCACGTCCGCGGCGGTCGGCAGGGTAACGAGTTGCAGCTTCATCGAATTGGCGCGGAAGTAGTCGGCGACGTTGTCCGCGCTGGTCGTGCCGGCCTGAACACAGACCGTGACGCCGTCGAGTTCCAGCGCCGAGGTGACGTTCGGGCGGCGCAGCACCATGAAGCCCTGCCCGTCGTGGAAGGTGATCCCCGCGAACATCAGGCCGAGCGCCACCTCGCGCTCCAGCGTCCAGGTCGAATTGCGCGAGAGCACGTCGATGCGGCCTGCCCGCAGCGCCTCGAAACGCTCGGTCGCCGAGAGCGGGACGTAGGCGACCTTGGTCGGATCGCCCAGCACGGCCGCCGCAACGGCCTTGCAGAAATCGACGTCGAAGCCGGCCCAGGCGCCCTGGGCATTGCGGTCGGAAAACCCCGCCAACCCCTGGCTGACCCCGCAATTCAGCGTGCCGCGCGCCTTGACGGCGGCGAGCGTCTGCGCGCCGGCGGCAAGCGGGCCAAGGCCAAGGATGGCGGCAATGGCGAGGAACCCGGCTCTCAGGGCATTCGGCATGGGCGAAGTCTCCGGAGGGTTGGCTCGCGGCGGCGGCTCAAAGCGTGGCGGCGTGGCGGATGACGACCTTGGTGCCGGTCTGAACGCGCGAATAGAGGTCGATGACGTCGCCATTGGCGAGGCGGAAGCAGCCGGACGACACCGCATGTCCGATCGTCTCGGGCTGATTGGTGCCGTGGATGCGGTAGATGGTCGAACCGAGATAGAGCGCGCGCGAGCCCATCGGATTGCCGGGACCGCCGGCCATGAAGCGCGGCAGGTAGGGCTGGCGCTGGATCATCTCGGGCGGCGGCGTCCAGTCCGGCCATTCCGCCTTGCGCGACACGCGCACGAGGCCGGACCAGGTGAACCCTTCGCGGCCGACGCCGATGCCGTAGCGCAGCGCCCGGTTGTTGCCGAGCACGAGATAGAGGAAGCGTTCGGAGGTGTGGATGACCAGCGTGCCAACCGGTTCGGTGGAGCGGAAGAAGACGAGCTGCCGGGCAAAAGCGCCCTCGCGGATGATGACTTCCTCGGTGGAGACGCGGCCGGGCTCGTCGCCGATTGCCATCGTCTCGCGCATGGCAGCGGGTGGCGCGGCCTGCGCTAGCGCCGCACTCGTGGCGAAGAGGCTCGCGAAACCTGCCGCGGCGACCAGCGACAGCCGCCGGATGAAGGACGATCGGTTCATGCTGTTCCCTCGAAGCTTCAGGTCCGGCGCGGCGCCGCCGCCTGTGCGCCGCCGGGGCAGCGCACATAGACGAAGGTGCCGTAGCGGGCGTGGACGTCCGGCGCGATGAAGCGCATGACGATGACGTTCTCGGTGAGCGACAGGATCTCGCGGTCCTGCGCATGGGGTGGCGGCGTCTCGAAGCCGAGATAGGTCTTGCCGTCCGCGCCGCCCTTCAATGTGAGCTCATAGGCCTTCGGGTCGTCGGCGACGTGCATCATGATGCCGTCGGTCGGGCCGGGCGTGATGACATAGGGCGTGCGGCAGTGCTGGCGGGCCATGGTTTCGGTGCGCGGCCGGTCGCGGTCCTCGCGATAGCTGGCGATGCCCCAGGAGCCGACCAGCGCGGATACGGGATAGGCGGCCGGCCGGATCTGCGGCCTCTGCGGCTGTGCGACGGGCGCCGGCGTCGAGGCGCAGCCGGCAAGAACGAGGGCTGCGGCAAGCATCGACAGGACCGGCAGGGTCCGGTGGACCCTCGTGGCGAGACAGGACACGGCGACGCTCCTTCAACTCCCGGCAGTAATTCCAGTGAAGATAAATCCGCGCCGCTTGGCAATGGCCGGGACGGGAGCGATGCGGCTGGCGGGACTGCGTCGCAAAAATTCACAGGTGAGCGGGCGCCGCGTGCACGAAATGAGAAGACAAGCACCCAGCAGTTCCTATCGTGCGCTCGCCCATGCCGGCTCCATCTCCAGCGGCGCAGGGCAGCCAGGGGTTCCCGATGCAGGTTTCGGCACAGCCGGCGCGCCGCCGCCCGCCTGCGGGCGGGCTGCCGGCCATGGCCGTGCTGGCCACCGGTGGGCGCCGCGAACGGCATTGGACCAGCGTTGATCTGGTGAGGCCTTCAGCCGAAGAAGGTCAGCGAGCGCTTGGGCACGTCGCGCCCGACGATGCGGCCGGTTTCGAATGCCGCGGCCACGAGACGGGCTCGCTGGCGCAGGCCGAGCTCGTAATGCTGGGTCACCACCAGCGCGACCGCGTGGCGCACGCGCCGGTTCTCGGCAAGATCGCCAAGCTGGAGACAGGCCGCGTCGAATGCCTTGCGCATGGCGCTGAGGTCGGCGCCTGCATAGATGCCGTCGGCGGAGAGATCGGGATCGAGCCTGCCCATTCGCGCGCTCCCCTGGCGTTTGGGGTTCTTGTGGTTTTGCCCCAACTTCAGACAACTCGTAGCACAACTCGGCGCCATCACCAAGTTCCCTGCAAGGGAACCCGCGTAGCAAGCACGGAATGCCTCCGCGCGAGTTGTTCGGATGCCGCAGATGTCCAGATTTGCAGTCTTTTCCCCCCATTGCCTACAATCGCCATGCGCCGTAGTCTGGTAACGGCGGCAGGGCTGAAGCCGCCGCTCATGAACAGTCACAGCATTCCATCCCTGCGATCCGGAGACGGACCATGCGGCAATTGACGCGCCTCATGATCATCGACGATGAACTGCATGACATCGGCTTCATGGTGCAGTTCTTCCAGGAGCAGATCGAAGGCTGCAGTTTCGAGACGTTCTCCTCGGCGGAGGAGGCGCTCGCGCGGCTGCACTTCGAGAGCGAGGACGGCGACAACCCGGTGCTTGCCGAGGATCCCGACATCATCATCCTCGACCTCAAGCTCGGCGCGATGAACGGCTTCGATTTCCTCAAGGTGCTGCGCAAGGACGAACTGACGCGGCACATTCCGGTCATCGTCATTTCCGGCGACAATTCCAGGCAGTCCGTTGATCAGGCCTACGAGATCGGCGCCAACGCTATGTTCCGCAAGCCGGCGTCGCTGGACGGCTATCGATCGATGATCAGTTCCATCGTCGACTACTGGCAGAAGACCGCGCGACACGCCGCCGCCTGAGCGCGGACGCAGGCCGCGCCGCCAGCCTCAAGCGGGTGGGTGATGGCGCGTTGCCGCGCCGCCGCGCAATCATTTCGAAATCTTCGCGCGGCAAGGGATGCACAGCGGCCGGCGACCGATGGCGGTCGCACCCGACATTGCCCCGGAGAATGCCATGCGCCGCCCGCTTCTCGCCGCCCTCATGCTCGTCGCCGCCGCCGCGCCGGCGCTTGCCCGGGACGCCGGCTGCCGCATCGAGCAGGCCGGCCGGGTGGTGCTCGACCGGACCTGCGACTTCCAGGCCGAGGGCCGTGACGGCTCGTTCTCGCTGTCCGCGCGCGACGGCGGCAGCCTGTTTCCGGGCATGTCGGTCGTCACGCTGTCGGTGATCGAGCCCGGCCTCGCCGAGGTCCGCGGCCTCACACGCGACGGCATCAATTCGCGCTGGGGCACGGCGCGCCGCTCGGCGCGCGATGGCGCCTGCTGGCAGGGCGACGATTTCAGGATCTGCGCGCGGTAGATGCTGGCTGGGTCGCTAGGATTCGAACCTAGATAGCGGGTACCAAAAACCCGAGTCCTACCGTTAGACGACGACCCAACCGTTCGCCCGAGGGCGACGCGCGGCGGACCATAGCGATGTGCCCGGCAAGGTTCAACGGCCGCCCCGCAACCATCAACTGCGTCGTCGGAGCGGTGGCGCGGCCTTCCGCCGAACGGCGCAGGTGCGCGCCAGTGGACGCATGGCGCCCCCCTCGTCTAGCTTGCGGCCCGACAAGGGCTCGCGAGCGCGCGCCCGGAAAAACGTACATCCGGAGGAACGCCATGCTTGGTCTGATGCAGGACTGGCCGCTGCTGATCCCGAAGGTCATCGACCACGCGGGCCTCTACCACGGCAACCGCAAGGTCATTTCGCGCTCCGTCGAGGGGCCGATCGTCGAGACGACCTATTCGGCGATCCGGCGCAACGCCCTGCGCGTCGCCAAGCGCCTTGAGAAGGACGGCATCAGGCTCGGGGACCGGGTCGGCACGGTGGCCTGGAACACCTGGCGTCATCTCGAGGCCTGGTACGGCATCACCGGGCTCGGCGCGGTCTATCACACGCTGAACCCGCGCCTGTTCCCCGAGCAGATCGCCTGGATCGCCAACCATGCGGAAGACCGCATGATGATGGTCGACCTGACCTTCGTGCCGCTGATGGAGAAGCTGCAGGACAAGCTGCCGCTGGTCGAACGCTACGTCGTGCTCACCGATGCGGCGAACATGCCTCAGACAAGCCTGAAGAATGCGGTCGCCTACGAGACCTGGCTCGACGAGGTGGACGACGACTTCGCCTGGGGCTCGTTCGACGAGAACACCGCCGCCGGCATGTGCTACACGTCCGGGACCACCGGCAATCCGAAGGGCGTGGTCTATTCGCACCGCTCGAACGTCATCCACTCGCTGACGGTCAACGGCCCCGACATGTTCGGCATGGCGTCCAAGGACGTGATCATGCCGGTGGTGCCGATGTTCCATGCCAATGGCTGGTCGCTGGCCTTCACCGCGCCGATGGCCGGAACGACCATGGTCATGCCCGGCCCGAAGATGGACGGCGCTTCCATCTACGAACTGCTCGACACCTACAAGGTTACGCTGTCCGCCGCGGTGCCGACCGTCTGGCTGATGCTGCTGCAATATCTGGAGCAGAACGGCCTGAAGCTGCCTCATCTCGGCAAGACGGTCATCGGCGGTTCGGCCTGCCCGCGCGCCGTCACCGAGAAGTTCCGCGACGTCTATGGCGTCGAGGTGCTGCATGCCTGGGGCATGACCGAGATGAGCCCGCTCGGAACGATCTGCTCGCTGAAGCCCGAGGTCGCGAACCTGACCGGCGACGCTTGGCTCGACATCAAGGAGACGACGGGCCATCCGCCCTTCAGCGTCGAGATGAAGATCATCGATGACGAGGGCACGGAGCTCGCCCGCGACGGCAAGGCCTTCGGCCGGCTGATGGTCCGGGGGCCCGCGGTCGCCGGCGCCTATTTCAAGGGCGAAGGCGGCAACATCCTCGACGACAACGGCTTCTTCGACACCGGCGACGTCGCGAGCATCGATCCCAACGGCTACATGCGCATCGTCGACCGCTCCAAGGACGTCATCAAGTCCGGCGGCGAGTGGATTTCCTCGATCGACCTGGAGAACCTCGCGGTCGGCCATCCCGACGTCGCCGAGGCCGCGGTGATCGGCATCGCCCATCCGAAATGGGATGAGCGTCCGCTTCTGGTGGTGGTGCCGAAGCCGGGCCGGCAGCCGGCCCGCGACGGCGTGCTGGCCTATATGGACGGCAAGATCGCGAAGTGGTGGATGCCTGACGACGTGGTGCTGGTCGACGAGATCCCGCACACGGCCACGGGCAAGATCCAGAAGACCGCGCTGCGCGATCAGTTCAAGGCCTACCGCTTCCCGGGCTGACGGCTTCGCGCCGACGCAACCGTGCGGCGACAGAGCCGTCGCACGGCGGCAACGATGGCACGGCATCAAGGCTGCGGATAAACTCGCCAGTTGCGAGTCGGTCGGAGGCTTTCATGACGGATGCGACCCAGCCCGGTTCCGGTGCGGTGGGGCCGTGGGGTATGCGCTCGACGGCGGCGGCGGTGGCCGCGGCGGAACAGGCCGCACGCGCAAGCGTTCCGCCGATCGCGTCCGCGCTCGGCGCCTCGCCGCCAGCAGGCGGCAATGTGCGGGTCGGTTTCACCGGCGCGGGCGGCCAGCTTCTCGGCCTGCTCGTGAAGGGCATGCTGCTGCAGATCGTCACCCTCGGCATCTACCGCTTCTGGTTCATCACGGACATGCGGCGGTTCTACTGGAGCCATACGCGCGTCGGGCCGGAGGAGGTCGCCTATACCGGCCGCGGCATCGAGCTGTTCAAGGGCTTCCTCGTCGCGCTCGCCATCATCGTGCCGATCCAGGCCGCCGGCTTCTTCGTCGTGCTCGGCCTGCCATCGGCCGAGATCATCGTCTCCTCGTCTGTGACGATCATCTTCCTGTTCCTCAGCCAGTATGCGGCCTATGCGGGCCGTCGCTACCGGCTGACGCGCACGTCGTTCCGGGGCCTGCGCCTGCGCATGGTCGGCTCCGCCTGGACCTATGCCGCCAAGGCCTTCGGCCTGTGGATCCTCGTCATCCTGTCGCTCGGCCTCGCCTATCCCTGGGTCGCGGCTGTCCTCGAACGCATCAAGATGCGCGACACCTGGTACGGCGACGCGCAGGGAGCGTTCGTCGGCACCGCCGGCACGCTGTTCCGGCGCGGCATCCTGATCTGGGCGCTCGGCTTCGGCCTGCCGCTGCTGATGATCGGCTCGACCATCGCCACCATCCCCTACGAGGTGTGGCGCGAGTTCGGGACGACGGTGGCCGCCGGCAATATCGAGCCCGCCGGCCGCCTCGCGGTCGCCATCTACATGCTGATGGGCGCGGTCTTCACGGCACTGCTGATCCCCATCCTGCTCTTCCCGGCCTTTCAGGCCGTCGTCTTCCGCTGGCGGATGGAGGGCATCAGGCTGGGCGGTGCGGCGCTCGCCTCCGATTTCAGGATCGGCGCCGCCTACCGGGTCTATGTCCTCGGCGCGCTTGGCCTCATCGGGATCGGCCTCGTCATCTCGCTGATCGTCGGGCTCCTGTTCGGCGGCCTGATCGCGGCCATGTTCTACGGCGGGGCGAACGACTTCGCCTCGCCCGCCAGCGGCGTCGTCGGCCTCGTCACCATCGCCCTCGCCTATCTCTTCGTCTTCGGCGGCTTCTGGGTCGCCAAGCAGATCCTGATCACGCTCAGGCTCTACCGGGCGCAGGCGCGGTCGGTCTCGGTGCTGAACCTCGCCGCGCTCGACAATGTGCGCGCCAACAATGTCGACGCATCGGCCATGGGCGACAGCCTGGGTGACGCCGTCGACGTGCTGGGCTTCTGACCATGCCGGGCACGGCAGCGGTCTATTATGACGGGCTCGTCAGCCGGCGGCAGGCCGTGGAGATTTCCCTCCACCCGGAGGGTCTTGCGATCTTCACGCCCGACGGGCGGCTGGCAACGACCTGGCCCTATGCCGCCATCCGGCGGATCGAAGGCTTTGCCGGCGAGGGCCTCGCCATCACCCGCACGCCGGAGCCCGGTTCGGCCGCCGAGCCGCGGCTCGAAATTGCCGACCAGCGTTTCGCCGCCGATCTCGCGGCCCGCGCGCCGCTGACCCTGACGCAGGGCATGGCGGCACGGCGGGAACGGCGCAACGTCGTGCTCTGGGCCATTGCCGCGGCCGCGTCGCTGGTCGGTCTTGCCTATATCGGCCTGCCGGCGATCGCGGGCCGCGTCGCGCCGCTGGTGCCCGCCGGCATGGAGGAGCGCCTCGGTGCCGCCATGGACCCGCAGATCCGTCAGCAGTTCGGCGGTGCGACGCCGCTCAAGACCTGCACCAACCCGGAAGGCGTCGCGGCGCTCGCCGATCTCGCCGGGCGCTACGAGCGCGCCGCCGGCCTGCACGTGCCGCTGCGGGTGGTGGTCCTCGACCACCGCATGGTCAACGCCTTCGCCCTGCCCGGCGGCTACGTCTATGTCATGAACGGTCTCATCCAGCGCGCCCGCGGGCCGGACGAGGTGGCCGGCGTGCTCGGCCACGAGATTGGCCATGTGCGCTATCGCCACGGCCTGCAGTCGGCGATCCAGTCGGGCGGGCTCGGCTTCCTGCTCGGTACGGTGTTCGGCGACTTCGCCGGCGGCACGGCCGTCGTTCTTGCCTCGCGCGCGCTGATCCAGAGCGCCTTCTCGCGCGATGCGGAGCGGCAGGCCGATGCCTTCGGCGTCGATCTCATGCTCAAGGCCGGCGGCAACCCGGAAGGCCTCGCAGGCTTCTTCACCTCGCTCGGGGCCGGCGCTCCCGGCGCGCTGTCGTGGATCACCAGCCACCCTGCCAATGCCGAACGGGAGCGCGCCATTCTGGAGATGGCCCGGGGACGGGCACGTTCAGCACCGGCGCTGACGCCGGAACAATGGACAGCCCTCCGGGCGATCTGCCAGAAAACGGAATAGGATCGCCGCCGGGCGGTTCGCACGCGACAATGCCGGTTCCAGCGCCTTCATGAGCCTTTCCCGCCGCGCCCTCGTCGAGCCGACCTCGCGCCTCGCGGTCTGGAGCCTGCGCGTGGTGCTCGCCGGCTGCGCCTGCGCGGCGGTGGCCGTGCTTGCGGCGCGTTCCGACTGGCTCGACGGCGCGCAGGCCGTCACCGCCCTGACCATCGGCCTCGGCGTCGTGGCCCTCGGAATGGCCATGGCCCTCGCCGCCGGCACGACGATCTGGTTCACCGGCTATCGCGGTGCGCGCTTCGCCGCCCTCGCCGTGCTCGCCGGCCTCGCGGTCTCCGCCTATCCGGCGACGCTCACCGCCATCGGCTGGACGCTGCCGGCCATCACCGACATCACCACGGATCCGATGGACCCGCCGGCCTTCGAGGTCGTCGCGGCCGTCCGGCCGGCCGGCGCCAATCCCCTGCGCTACCCGGCCGCGCTCGCGCCAGTCCAGCGGCGGCTCTATCCCGAGATCAGGGCGATCGAGGTCGATCTGCCGGCCAGCGACGTCAACGACATCGTCACCGAACTGATCGACAGCCAGCGCTGGCGCATCCTCGACCAGGCCGACTATCGCGGCCCCGGCCGCGACGGCCGCTTCGAGATGGTCACCCGGTCGCTGATCCTCGGCCTCAGGGACGATATCGTGATCCGCATTCGCCATGTGAATGGCAGGTCCCGCATCGACATGCGCTCGGCGGCGCGCTACGGGGCCCAGGATTTCGGCGTCAATGCGCGGCGGGTCATCGCCGCGCTGGACGAGATGCGGACGGCCGCGCGGCGCGTCCAGCGGGAGCGATAGGACATCATGAGCCTGAAGGCAGCCACCATTCCCCTGCACGAGGACGAGGTGATCGAGGGCATCCGCCGCTGGGTGACCATCGAGAGCCCGACCTACGACGCCTCCGGCATCGAAGCGGTGCTGGACGAGGTCGAGAAGGACTTCGAGGGCCTGCCCGTCACCTTCGACCGGCGGCCCGGCGTGGACGGCTATGCCGGCATCCTCAAGGTTTCGACCGCGGAGCCGTCGAACGAGAAGCCGATCCTCGTCCTCACCCACATGGACACCGTCCACCCCAAGGGCACGCTGACCGGCCGCCTGCCGTTCCGGCGTGATGGCGACAAGCTGTTCGGGCCCGGTCTCTACGACATGAAGGGCGGCGCCTATCTGGCCGTCGCCGGCTATCGCGCACTGATCAGGGCCGGCGTCACGCCGGCCCGGCCGGTCACCTTCCTGTTCACGCCGGACGAAGAGGTCGGCAGCCCCACCTCGCGCGCGGCGATCGAGGAGGAGGCGCGCAAGGCGGCCTATGTGCTGGTCACCGAACCTGCCCGCGACGGCGGCAGGATCGTCACCGCCCGCAAGGGCGTCGGCCGCTTCCATCTGGTCACCCACGGCAGGCCGGCCCATGCCGGCGCGCGCCACCAGGACGGCCGCAGCGCGATCCGCGAGATGGCCCACCAGATCCTCGCCGTCGAAGGCATGACCGACTATGCGCGCGGCATCACCACGACGGTCGGTCTGGTCAAGGGCGGCTCGGCCGCCAATGTCACGCCCGAGACGTGCACGGCGGAGATCGACCTGCGCGTGCCGGATCCGGCCGTCGGCAAGGAGATGGTCGACCGCATCCTCGGCCTGAAACCGGTCGATCCCGACGTTACCGTGCGGGTGGAGGGCGACATCAACCGTCCCGCCTATCCGAAGACGACCATGATCGTGGACATGCTGGAGCGGGCGCAGGCCGTCGCGCGTTCGATAGGCTTCGACCTGCAAGACTGCCCGATGACCGGCGGCGGCTCGGACGGCAACTTCACCGCCGCGCTCGGCGTGCCGACGCTGGACGGGCTGGGTATAGACGGCGCGGGTGCCCATACGCTCGACGAACACGGGCTGGTGTCGTCGATCCTCCCGCGCGCGCGCCTGCTCGCGGGCCTGATGGAAACCCTGCGATAGCGCGATGACGGTCAGGAGATCGGCGCGCTGACACGACAAGGCCGGGCTCGCCGCCCGGCCTCGATGCCTTGCTTGCCGAATAGGTGAGCGATGACCCGTTACCGGACGGCCGTCGCCCCGAAGCGGTAGTTGAAGCCCACCCGCACGATCCACTCCGACGACTGGACGTTCATGCTGTAGCACTGGACGCAGCCGTTGGCGGCGGGCGAGTCCGAGTAGAAGAAGCGCCCGAAATCGGCGTAGAGAACCTCGCCCTTCATCGACCAGTTGCCGCCCAGCGCATATTCGGCGCCGGCGCCGACGGTCCAGCCAATGCGGGTCGCCCTGGCAGGCGCGCGGTTGGCGGCGGCGAGAACGAGCAACGCCTCGTTGTTCACGGAGAAGCCCGCAGCGGCAAGGCCGCCCGTCACATAAAGCAGCCACCGGTCAGCCGCAAAACCGAGGCGGAGCCTGGCGGTCGCCAGCCAGCGCTGATCCGTGTGAAAGCGCCGAAGCGGGTTGGAACCGGCGACGATGGCGGCCGCGTTCGGACCGGCCATGCCCTTGGCGAAGACCCCCGAGGCATCGAGCTCGACGCCGAGGACGACCTGGTTCATCTGGTAGTTGTAGCCGAGCTGGCCGCCGAAGATCGGACCCGTGAAATGGTACCTGCCGGTCATATCGGCGCCGACCGGGAAGAACGCGTCAGGCACGCCAGCCCTGTCGCCGCCATAGGTCTGCCGGCTCTGGCCCGCGACGAGGCCGAACGAGGGACCGGCATAGAACCCGGTCCATGTATAGGCGGGTGCACTCAAGGTCGGCATGGCCGGATCGGCCGCAAAGGCCGAACCCGTGGACACCAACGCCATGGAAATGCCGAAAAGGAACCTGCGCATGTCATCCCCCAAACCAAGACCGTTGATGTGGAAGGAAGAACAAAAATCTACCGGCGGCAACAACTCGCCACATCAATTAATGTGATTGTCTTGGCTTGTGGTATTCTGGTCACGTTGCCCCGCTGCACGACGAAGGTGCGTTGCTCCGAGGCTGCAGCCGCAGTGGAAACCATCCGCTAACGAAGCAGCCAATTCCCTCGACAGCGCCGCCGCTCGGAAACCGCGCGGTAAGCCACAGGCGTCAGTCTGGTCCGGATCACTTCCCAAGGGGCGGTTCGATGGCCGAGATGTGCGGGAACTGCAAGAACTTCTTCGAGCCGCGCGTGGGCGGCGTCTGCCGCGCGCATCCGCCGGTCGCGCGTGCCGACGGCACGGCAACATGGCCGGCCGTCTCGCGCAGCGACTGGTGCGGCGAGTACAAGGTGGCACCGCCGCCGGCGAACCCCGGCATTCGCAGGCTGGCGACGGCCTGAGCTGACGCTTCAGGGCGCGAAACTCACGAAACAGGCGCAGATCACGCAGCCGGAGCGACGCCCGGCGGCGGCGCAATCTTCGATGCTGCATGGTGAAATCTGTTCGCCGAGGCTCCCAACCTGCGCAAATCCGAAGGTGCGCTGGTCGGAGTGGCAGGATTTGAACCTGCGACCCCCACGTCCCGAACGTGGTGCGCTACCAGACTGCGCTACACTCCGCCTCGCGAACAGGCCGCGTGTATAGCGGCGGCTTCGGCGGTGCGCAACCCCATCGCGACGTCCAATTCACGGCCATGCGCGGGCACTCGACGGCAGCCTCGCCCTCCCCCTAGATTGCTGACATGACGACGCATTCCTTCGACGCCGTCGCCTTTGCGGGAGGCGGCAACCGCTGCTACTGGCAGGGCGGCTTCTGGGACGCGCTGAATGCCGTCCGCCCGCAGCGGCCCGGCCTGGTCGTCGGCGTCTCGGCCGGCGCCTTCCAGGCCTGTTTCTCGCTGATCGGCGAAGGCGACCGCGTCCGCCGCATCGTCATCGATGCCTGCGCCACCATCGACGAGGAAATGGACTGGCGGCAGGTGCTGAAAGGTCGCTCGCCCTTCGTCGTTGCCGGCCTCTACCGCGACCTGCTGACCGAGATCTTCGGCGAACTGGAGCTGGCGGCGCTGAAGGCCGCGCCCGAAGTGCTGATCCAGCTGACGCACCCGCCGCGCTTCATGCCCTCGCTGGTCGCGGCCTATGCCGCCATCGGCGCCTACCAGATCGAGAAGGTCTGGCTGGGCGCCGCCCATTCGCGCGCGGGACGGCATGTCGGGCTGTTCCCGAGCTGGGTGTCGACCCATGAGGTCGCCGGCCCCGCGGACCTCGTCGCGGCGCTGATGGGCACGGCCGCCGTGCCGCCCTTCATGCCGGTGGGCGAGGTCAACGGCCGCCCTGCCCTCGATGGCGGGCTGGTCGACAATCCGCCGGTGGACAAGATCGCCGAGATCGAGGCTCGCGGCGGGCGCACGCTGGTGCTGACGACGCGGGCGGGCCCCGCCATGCCCGGGGTCGAGAATCGGACCGTGGTGCGCCCCTCGGTGCCGATCCTGACCAGCCGCTTCGCCGTGACGGACGGCGCTGCGATCCGCGCGGCCTATGAGCTGGGCGTGAGGGACGGCGAGGCCTTCGCCAAGGGGCTCGGCTGAGCCGCGCCGGCGAGACCGTCCAGCCAGCCGCCGAGCTCCATGAAGGAGGGCAGCACGACATCCGCATGCAGGTGGAAATCGTCCGGCACCAGCGGCCCGGATGTCACGCCGACCGCGACCACGCCAGCCGCGCGCGCCGCATGCATGTCGTGAAGGCTGTCGCCGATCATCGCGACCTCCTGCGGATGCATGCCGAAGGCGTCGAGGAAGGCGGTGATCTGGCCGGGAGCGGGCTTGCGGCCATGGCCTGAATCCCAGCCGACGATGTAGTCGAAGTGGTGGTCGATGCCGAGCCGCGCGGTCTGATGGCGCGCGCCCTTCTCGGAATCGTTGGTGACGACGCCCAGCGTCAGGCCCCGCGCCTTGAGCGCGCCGATGGCGCCGGCGGGATCGCCGATCGGGGTCAACCCCGCGAGACCTTCCTCGACGAACAGGAACTCCATCTCATCGGTGACGGCAGCCGAGAACGGCAGCCCCAGTGCCTCGGCCCAGAGCGGGCCGTAATCGGCGGCGGAGCCCGCGACCAGCGGCGAGGTCGGCATGAAGCGCATGGCGGCCTCGTCGAAATGCGACACGGCCATCAAGCGCTCGATGCCCGGGCGCTGGCCCTTCGCCATGCGTTCCATCACGCGGAAGGCGGCCGGGCCCCAGGTGCGGTCGAAATCGACGAAGGTGCCGTCCTTGTCGAGGAGAATGGCGCGAATGGTCATGGCTGCTTCCTGCTGCGGCGGTGTGACAGGATGATGACCGCGCGTCCAGCATGCCCCGGCGGACTTGCCTTGCCAGGCGCGCCGGCCTAATCCCGCGCGACGACCGACCGGCCCGATGGAGGCCCGCATGCGCTATGTTTCGACCCGGGGCGAGGCTCCGGTCCTGAACTTCCCCGATGCCCTGCTCGCCGGCCTTGCGCGCGACGGCGGCCTCTATGTGCCGGAGACGTGGCCGGCCATGTCTCCGGAGGCTATCGCGGCCCTGTCCGGCCAGCCCTATCAGGAGGTGGCGCGGCGCGTGCTGGCGCCCTTCGTCGCGGACAGCATCGCCGCAAGCGACCTGTCGCGGATGATCGACGAGGCCTATGCGAGCTTCCGCCACCCCGCCGTGACGCCGCTCGTCCAGCTGTCGGCCTCCGAATGGGTGCTGGAGCTGTTCCACGGGCCGACGCTCGCCTTCAAGGACTGCGCCATGCAGCTCCTCGGCCGGCTGATGGACCATGTGCTGAAGGCCCGCGGCCAGCGCGCCACCATCGTCGGCGCGACCTCGGGCGACACCGGCGGCGCGGCCATCGAGGCCTTTCGCGGGCTCGACCAGGTCGACGTGGTGATCCTGTTCCCGGACGGGCGTGTCTCCGATGTCCAGCGCCGCATGATGACGACGGTGGACGCGCCGAACGTCCACGCCATCGCCATCGACGGCACGTTCGACGACTGCCAGGCCATCGTGAAGGCGCTGTTCAACAACCACGCCTTCCGCGACCGCGTGCGCCTTTCCGGCGTCAACTCGATCAACTGGGCGCGCATCGTCGCGCAGGTCGTCTATTACTTCGCTGCCGGCGCCGCCCTCGGCGCGCCGCACCGGGCCGCGCGCTATGTCGTGCCCACGGGCAATTTCGGCGATGTCTTCGCCGGCTATGTCGCCAAGCGCATGGGCCTGCCGATCTCCGAACTGGTGGTCGCGACCAACGTCAACGACATCTTGGAACGCACGATCCGCACCGGCCGCTACGAGGTGACGGGCGTCGTTGCCACCTCGTCGCCGTCCATGGACATCCAGGTCTCGTCCAATTTCGAGCGGCTGCTGTTCGACGCCCACGGCCGGGACGCAGGCACCGTGCGCCGGCTGATGGCGGGCCTTGCCCAGTCGAAGAGCTTCACCATCGCCAACGATGCGCTGGGGTCGATTCGCGCGGAGTTCGCGGCAAGTCGAGCCGACGAGGCCGAGGTTTCCGGCATGATCCGCCAGACGCTGGACAAGGCAGGTTACCTGCTCGACCCGCACACCGCGGTCGGCATGGTCGCCGCGCGCAAGGTCGCGTCCGATCCTGCCGTGCCCACGGTGGTGCTGTCGACCGCCCATCCCGCGAAATTCCCGGATGCGGTGGAAGCCGCCTGCGGCACGCGTCCCGGCCTGCCCGCCTGGCTCGGCGACCTGATGGAGGCCCCTGAGCGCATGGCGCATCTGCCGGCCGACGAGAAGGCGGTCGAGGACTACGTGATGGCCAAGACGCGGGCGGCGGTGGCCGGCGCGGCGTAAGGCCTCACATCCCGAGATAGGCTTTCCTGACACGGTCGTCGGCGAGCAGTTCCTCGCCGGTGCCGGACAGCGTCATGCGGCCGTTCTCCAGCACGTAGCCGCGGCTCGCGAGCCTCAGCGATACCGCCACGTTCTGCTCGACGAGGACGCAGGTCAGCCCGCCCTCGGCGAGATCGCGGATGGTGCGCAGCACGTCCTGCACGACGGCCGGAGCAAGACCGAGCGAGGGCTCGTCGAACATGACAAGCTCCGGCTCGCCCATCAGGCAGCGGCCGATGGCGAGCATCTGCTGCTCGCCGCCGGAGAGTGTGCCGGCCGCCTGCGAAGCGCGTTCGAGAAGGCGCGGAAACATCGCATAAACGCGCTCGAGGTTGCGCGCGCGATGCCCGCGGGCGCGCTGGATCATCGCGCCCATGGCGAGGTTCTCGGCGACAGTGAGCGTCGGGAAGACCTGCCGGCCCTCGGCGACCTGCCCGATGCCGAGATCGCAGACCTCATGGCTCGGCAGGCCCGTGATGTCGCGGTCCTTGAAGCGGATCGTGCCGGACGCCGGCCTGTGCATGCCCGCGATGGTGCGGATCAGTGACGTCTTGCCCGCGCCGTTGGCGCCGACAATCGCGACGATGCAGCGCTCCGGAACCTCGAGCGACACCTTGTCGAGGGCCTGCGCGTCGCCGTGGAACACGTCGATGTCGTGGACGAGCAGCATGTTACAGCGCCTCCGCCCCGAGATAGCTCTCCAGCACCTTCGGGTGGCGCGTCACCTCGTCGGGCGTGCCCTCGGCGATGGTCGCGCCGTGATGGAGAACGTGGATGCGGCCGGCGAGCGCCATGGTGGCGCGCATGACATGCTCGATGAGCAGGATGGTCACGCCCTCGCGGTTGATGTCCTTGAGGATGGCGACGATGCGGTCCACCTCGGTCGGCCTGAGGCCAGCCATGACCTCGTCGAGAAGGAGGAGGCGTGGCTCGGTCGCGAGCGCGCGCGCGCATTCCAGCCGCTTGCGGTCGGGAAGGGTCAGCGACTTCGCCCTGGCGTCGCGCCGGTCCCAGAGGTCGAGACGGCGCAGCACCTCGCCCGCGTGGGCGCGCGCGGCGTCCATGTCCGCCGCCCGCATCATCGCGCCGATGGTGGCGTTCTCCATCACCGTCAGCTCCGGGAACGGCCGGACGATCTGGAAGGTGCGGGCAAGGCCGCGGCGGCAGAGCTCGTGGGGTGGCACGCCCGCCGACGGCGCGCCGTCAAAGGTGATGCTGCCGGCATCGGGCTTCATGACCCCTGCGATCAGGTTGAACAGCGTGGTCTTGCCGGCGCCGTTCGGCCCGATCACCGCGAAGATCTCGCCCTCGGAAACCGACAGCGAGACATTGTCCACGGCGGTGAGGCCGCGAAAGCGCTTAGTCGCGCCCCTGACGTCGAGAAGCGTCGTCACGAGCGCTCCTCCGGAATGCCGAGTTTCTTCTTGAGCCAGGGCCAGATGCCGTTCGGCGCGAACCAGATCATCACCATCAGCGCCGCGCCGTAGAAGACGAGGTTGACGCCGGGAATGGCGCGTCCCGCAATCTTCTCGACGAGCGCGATCAGCGTCTGGCCGAGCGGGGTGAGGATGAATGCGCCGAGGATCGGCCCGAACAGCGTGCCGAGGCCGCCGATGATCGGCGCGAGGATCATCTCGATGGACCGCGCGATGTCGAAGCTCTGACTGGGGAACAGGTTGCTCTGGTAGAAGGCATAGACGACGCCGGCGACCGCCGTCATCGCCGAGGAGACGATCACCGCCGCCATCTTGGCGCGGAACACATTGATGCCAAGCGCGCGGGCGGCTTCGGGGTCCTCGCGCACCGCGAGCCAGGCATGGCCGAGGCGCGAGCGGCGCAGCGCCGCGCAGATGACGAAGGCCGCCACCATCAGGGCAAGCGCCACGTAGTAGAATAGCAGCGGCCCGCCGCGCAGATTGATGGCCGAACCACCGCCCGCCGTAACCGGAATGAAGAAGCCGGCGGCGCCGCCGACATAGCTCCAGTTGTCGAAGCCGATGCGCGTGACCTCCGCGAAGGCGATGGTGAGCAGCGCGAAATAGACGCCCTCGATGCCGAAACGGAAGCCGAGCCAGCCGATAGCCGCACCGAAAGCCATGGCGACGAGAACCGCAGGCACGATCGCGATGGCCGGCGATATCCCGAACTTCACCCACAGGACCGCGCCGACATAGCCGCCGAGGCCGACATAGAGCGCATGACCGAGCGAGAGCTGGCCGCAGAGCCCCATCATGACGTTCCAGGCCTGCCCGACCGTGGCGAACCAGAAGATCAGGAAGAAGACGGAAAGCAGGTAGCGGTCGAGCGCGACAGGCGCGACCAGCAGGACAGCGACTAGGACGGCCAGCAGAACGAGAGCGCGGCGGGGCGCTTCATCGACAAGCCGGGCGAGGAGGGTGAAGGGGTTCATGGCGCCGACCTCACGCCCGCCTGCCCAGCAGGCCCTGCGGGCGCAGCGCCAGCACGAGAACCAGCAGGCCGAAGGAGACCATGGTCTTCATCGACGGAGCGATGACGACCGAGGCCATGGCCTCGGCGATGCCGATCAGCAGGCCGCCGACGATGGCACCCGCCATCGAGCCCATGCCGCCGATGATGACGATGGTGAAGGCGAGCAGCGTGAAGGCCGGCGCGATCATCGGCGTCGCGTCGGTCAGCGTCACCATCAGCGCGCCGGCGGCACCGACGCAGGCGAGGCCAAGGCCGAAGGTCAGCGCGTAGAGCTGCTTGACGTTCAGCCCGACCACGGCCGCGCCGACGAGATTGTCGGCGCAGGCGCGGATGGCGACGCCGGTCGACGTGAAGCGGAAGAAGGCGAACAGCAGCGCCGCCACCGCAAGCGCGGCGATGGCCGCATAGACACGCACCTTGTCGAGAATGATCGGCCCGATCTCCCAGCTGTCGAACGAATAGGGCAGGTTCGCGCTGCGGGCATCCGGCCCGAAGATCATCAGCGTGCCGTTGACCATGATGATGGCGAGGCCCACCAGCAGGATGAACTGCTCGTGTTCGGGGCGCGAGACGAAGGGGTTGATCAGCGTGCGCTGGAGTCCGTAGCCGATGACGAAGAAGGCCGCGGCGATCGGCAGCATCGAGAGGAAAGGGTCGAGGCCGAACGAGCGGAACAGCACGAAGGCCGCATACATGGCGACCACGGCGAACTCGCCATGCGCGAAATTGACCACCCGCACCACGCCGAAGATCACCGAGAGGCCGAGCGCCATCAGGCCATAGACGAGGCCGGTCAGGACGCCCTGGACGAGCACGTTGCCATAAAGCGACCAGAGCATTCCAAGCTTCGCGGGAAAGAGGGGGATCGCTCGGGAGTTAGCGCGACCGGGCAGGTTCGGCAACCCGGCGCGCAGCGCAGCTGCCGGTCACGGCGTCGCAGCCATGACCCGGCTTGTCATGAAGGAGCCGGGCCGATCAGACATCGGCCCGGCGCCGTTTTCTCAAACGCGCTCAGCTCCGCCCCTGCCAGGCCGGCAGCGGCAGGACCGGCTCGGCGAGCGCCACGTCCTTCGGCAGGACGACGGTCGGGATGCGCTTCAGGTTCTGCACCAGGGCCGAACCGATATTGGGGTTCTGGCCCTTGGCGTCGAAGGTGATCGGGCCGCCGATCATGATGTGCTCGGGAAGATTGGTGGCGCGCACCGCCTCCATGAGCTGCGGGCCGGCCGTGGTGCCGGCGCGCTTGAAGGCGTCGGCTGCGATCAGCATGCCCTCGAAGGCGAAGCCCGCGTTGAAGCTGTCCACCGCGAAGCGGTTGTTCGGGTTGGCCTTGGCGAAGCTCTTCTCGAAGGCCTGGGTCATGTTGGACTTCGGATTGGCCCAGGGCAGGCCGAACATGACGAAATCGGCCAGCGGGCCGAGCGCCTGATAGAACTCCTCGTCATAGAAGCCGGGCGAGCCGGGCGAGATGATCGCCTTAGGCTGGAAGCGCTGGCGCACCATGTCGCGCACCATCTTGATGGCGTCGGAAGCGCGGGTGACGCACATGACGAGGTCGGGGTTGAGCGCGCG
>Ga0209794_1000763_pt1 | contig 36092 bp, 40 predicted proteins | sample EBPBio232013_DNA_FD_185869 | JGI IMG/M metagenome (GOLD analysis project Ga0209794, IMG submission 185869) | Wastewater treatment Type I Accumulibacter community from EBPR Bioreactor in Madison, WI, USA - Reactor 1_5/23/2013_ DNA (SPAdes)... | ecosystem: Engineered > Bioreactor > EBPR >... | reverse complement strand
GAACTTTTTAACAATAGACCTTCTAATTCCAAGCGGTCTTTTGAAGCTAATTTAATGTGTTGCTTCTGCATAGTTTTGAGTTTCAGAAAACAACAGAAAAAATCGTACCAATTTAGTTTACAGTGTACTTATCATGAATAAAATTATTGGCAGAGAAATCGAACAAACTATCCTCAACAAAGTAATCGAAAGTCCTCAAGCTAAATTTGTAGCCCTATACGGGCGCCGACGGGTAGGGTTAAAGGGTATATTGGCCTTTTAGTCGAATACTGACTACAATATCTTTGGCACTTTTATTTTTAAAATACCAGCCGTGTCGCCCTTCATAAGGTGCCCAAAATGTACCAATAATGTTGTTGGAATAAGCCTCCGTATAGCTCTCAAAAAACTCATCTTTGTTCGGGTCAGGATGTTCTTCCTTGACTTCTCCGTGAAAATCAGTAAACAACACCCCGTGGTCAGTAACCCACTCGTACTTCACTTTCCCATATTTTAGCACATTCATCTTAAATTCAATCCCTTTTCCCGCAGGAACTCGAACCGTCACGCTATCTTCTCGTTCGTCATATTGTTTTGCAGGCGCTGGATTATTAGCCTCTTTGGGCATCGGAATAGAAGGGTCGGAACCTGCATCGGCCATTGTTAAGATTGGATAAACAGGTTGACTTTCTACCGCATGAACATGGTGATGATGGTGGTCTTCTGATTGATAAAGGCCATTGAGCCCTAGCAATTTTCCCGTACCAAGCGGGTCTTTACCGTATTCGGCGGGCAATACCGCCACCGTAAAAACTACTACCCCCAACACAAGGGCGGCGAGAACTGCTTTACCAATTTGTTGTGCTTCTAAACGAGGCGGATTCATAGCTATGATGTGTTTTTTAAAGTTATTTATTGTAAAAAATATCCAGTAAGCTGATAAGCAATCAACACAAAACCTGCGGCCATTAAGAGGGTGTTTGTCACCGTAGCAAAACGCTGAAAGCTTTCGTAGTTTCTCCAAATACGCAAAAGTAGAAGCACGAAAATAAGGGCCAAAAATTGCCCAATTTCTACCCCTAAGTTAAACCCAATCAGGTTGGTCAACAGTCCCTCTTTTCCCATTTCAAACTCTTGAAGTTTTGTTGCTAATCCAAAGCCGTGAAACAATCCAAAAATCAACACGGCGATTCTGGTATCGGGCTGAATGCCAAATAGGGTTTTAAAACCTCCCAAATTATCAAAACCTTTATAGACAATCGAAAAAGCAATAATGGCATCAATCAGGTAGGCATTCATTGAAATGTTGGCTAACACTCCCAATAATAGGGTTAGGCTATGCCCAACGGTAAAAAGGCTAACGTAAATCAAAATGTCTTTGGGACGGTAAAGAAAAAAAATCACGCCCAGCAAAAAAAGAAGGTGATCGTAGCCTGTGAGCATGTGTTTGGCGCCGATGTATAGAAAAGGGCCAAAAGCAACGCCTTCGTTGGCCAGCAAAAACGACTTGGTTTTGTCGTCCACCCCGTGGGCACAGACTGCCAAGCTCATCATACACAACAGTAGAATCAGACCTACCGCTGCACGTTTTTTATATTTCATAAAATAGTGGGATTAAATCGACTACCAAATTACTACTTTGATTGGGATATGGGCTACTTTTTTTCAATTTCTACGTGACATTTATCACACAAAATTCAATTCATTTTACAGGTGCAATTAATTTCCTCCTATCTTTGCGGCTGATTAGTTAGTCCACCCATGAACGGCAAGAGAGTCATAGCGTACCTTTTATTGACACTTATCAGTTTTAAAATACTGATTGGGCCGTTGGTATATCTTGATTTTGAGCTGCGTAAAGAGTTTATTATCAAAAACCTCTGCGAAAATCGTTTCAAACCCCAGCTGCATTGCGACGGAAAATGCTACCTAGCCAAACAACTTCACAAAGTAGCCGAAGATAATGCCGCCAACGAAGCTCAAAAACAAGGGGAAAACATCAAAAAAGTGCTTGAAGAAGTTTTTGATGACTCCACTTCTGAACTAACCAATTATTTTACGCCGAGACGCACCCCTTCTTCTATATGCGTTGTTTTGTCTAATTTTTATCTTTCCGACTTTAGGTCTGTGCTGTTACAGCCACCCGCCTTCATGGCGTAATCCTTTTTTGCCGATACATACCGTCCTGACTCCAATGCCTTTTGGGGATGGGTTACGTTTGCGCGGGCGCTACGCCACCTTTTCGGCAACTCTTCTTTTTAGTTTTTCTTAATTCATCCAACCATTTGTCCAATGAAAAAGACGTACGTTTTCGCATGTCTGGTATCACTGGGTTTGACAAGTGTATTACTTTCTTGTCATAATCATGATGAAATCGGCCCCAATGACACCAATGACCTAATCCTAGAGTTTGATAACCGAGTAGGGAATCAAGACTTAGAATTAAAAAACAAAACCTACAAAAACGCAATCGGTGAGGAGTTTACGGTGACTAAGCTGAACTACTTTGTAAGCAACCTCAAACTCAAAAAAGCCGACGGAACAGAGGTCAAATTCCCAGAACAGTATTTCCTGACTCGCGAAGAAGACCCAAAAACATTGCTGGTCTCGCTCAAAGACGTTCCTGCGGCCGATTATACAGCCCTGAGTTTTACGATCGGAGTTGATAGCTTACGCTCTACTGCTGATATTGCCCAACGAAAAGGTGTTTTGGATGTCGCTTCCTATGGCGACGACGCCATGTACTGGTCGTGGAACTCGGGCTATATTTTTCTCAAATTTGAAGGGCTTTCCCCAGTTGCTCCCCTACGAACCAGCGGTGAGCGAAAGGTGGAAGTTCACATTGGAGGCTATGGTGGCTACACGGGCCGTACAGTTAATAATTTGAGAACAATAACGCTTTCGCTCCCTACCACCGCCCAAGTACGAAAAAGCAAAACCGCCACTATTCATTTGTTTGCCGATGTACTCAAACTTTTTGAAGGTAAATCCCAAATTAGTTTTGTCACTACCAATTCTGTCCATAGCCCAGGCGCTGGCGTCGCGGCGGCCGATAATTCAGTGAATATGTTCACTGTTGATCACGTCCACAATGGCCACTAAATTTTGATAACTGTTTACGATTGAGGAGGATGAAAAAAGTAATTTATGCCCTGTTGTTGTTTTGTGCCGCTTGTACTTCCAATTCAACCGAAGAAGAGCCAGCGCCCACCAATCCAACCGAGAAAAAGCTGTTTAACGTACCGAGTAACTTTCCCAAACCTGTTTACACTTCCGAAGAATTTCCGATTACGGAAGCGGGGTTTGCTTTGGGGCGCGCCTTGTTTTATGATGGGCGTTTATCGCGGGATGGCACTATTTCTTGCGGCGAATGCCACCGTCAAGAATATGCCTTTACGCACCACCAGCATGACGTAAGTCACGGAATTGATAATCAACTGGGCGAACGCAATGCGCCATCTGTTCAAAACATGGCGTGGCGGAAGGAGTTTTTCTGGGATGGCAGCGTTCAAAGCCTTGACTTAGTACCAATTACTGCCATCGAAAGCCCCATTGAAATGGGTGAAAAGATGGGTAACGTCCTCGAAAAACTGCGTAAAATAGATAAATATCCGCCTCTCTTTGAGAAAGCTTACGGCAGCAAAGAAATTACCCAAGAGCGGTTTCTGAACGCCTTGTCTCAGTTTGTACAGACCCTCACTTCAAGCAACTCTAAGTATGACAAAGTGATGCGCAACGAAGGAGCCACCTTCACCGCCGATGAAGCCGCTGGTTTTGAATTATTTAAACAAAAATGTCAAAGTTGCCATGCGGGAGAATTGTTTACCGATCAAAGCTACCGCAACAATGGATTAGCAATTGATGTCACCCGTGAAGTCGTGGTGAATGGAAAAATTGAAACAAAACGCTTTTACGACGAAGGCCGCTACCGAGTCACCAAACAAGACAAAGACCGATTCAAATTCAAGGTGCCAAGTTTGCGGAATGTGGGCGTTACCCGACCCTACATGCACGACGGCCGTTTTTGGATTCTGGAAGATGTACTCGACCACTACACAGAGCGGATGACTGACAATGGTATTGTCGATGAAGTGCTGAAAACGGAGGGTAAGGCAGGATTGAAACTGTCTCACGACGAAAAGATGAAAATCATCGCCTTTCTACATACCCTCACCGACCGCAATCTTTTATTAGACCCCAAATTTTCGGAACAATGAGTTTGTCCACCATTCGTATTTTCGTTAGTAGCTTTTTGCTTTTCACCACCCTCTCGGCTACCGCCTGCGAAGTCTGTGGTTGTGCCAATGCGGGCTCGTATTTTGGTATTATGCCGCAAGTTGGCCGCTCATTTGTTGGGTTACGCTACCGAACGGCCTCGTTTGACTCCCATTTGAGTAATCCAATGCTCCAAACGCGGGAGCAGTTTCAAAGTACTGAGCTATGGGGTCGTTTTTATCCTTTCAAGCGAATCCAAGTACTGGCTTCAGTGCCTTATTTTTTCAATCATCAGGTAGAAGTTAAAACGGGAGTCAATCGTCGTCGTAATGCTTTAGGAGACGCATCTCTCATGGCGAACTACACTATTTTCAACACCTTTTGGGACAGCACTTACCACGGCACTACTCAGCATAGCCTTCTTATTGGTGGGGGTGTAAAGCTCCGCACGGGGCGTTATGAATACGATATTGCGGGACTTACTGACGTGGCCAACCCCAATTTCCAGCCTGGTACGGGCAGCACTGATTGGATGCTCAGTGCGCTTTATTCGATGCGCATAGGCGAATGGGGCTGGAATAGCGACGTTACCTATCGGTACAATGGCATCAATGCCAGCCGTTATCGTTTTGGGAATCGTATCACCGCCAATACCCTTTTGTTTTATAGCAAAGAGTTAGAAAAGCTAACCCTCATGCCCAGTTTAGGACTCTATACTGAAGTAGCAGAAAAAGACTACAATCGAAAAGAAAAACTGGAACGAACGGGTGGGCACATTACTACCGCCAATGCGGGAGTGGATGTTTTTCTCAAGCGTTTTTCAATAGGTGCTTTGTACCAACACCCCATTGCGCAGCACTTGGCCATCGGCGAAATCCGTGCCAGTGCCCGTTTTACTACTCACATCACTTTTATGTTTTAGACCATGAAAAAGACCATCATTGTTGCAATCACCCTGTTTATCACCGTGGTGTTTATGTCATGCCAAGAGTCGGGTGAAACCCCAACTCCCACCAACCCAAACCCAACTACAACCACAGGCACTCTACTCCTAAAATTCGACAATATCGTTGGGAATCAAGACCTCAAACGCAATTTCACTTACATAAATCCCGTCACGAACGAAGATTTTCAAGTGTATTTGTGCAACTACTTTATCAGCAATGTAAAACTTAAAACTACTGAAGGCAAAGAATACGCAGTTCCGCAAGATGAAAGCTACTTTTTGGTCAGTGAAGGTTCAGAAGAATCCCAAAATATCAAAATCCCAAATGTACCTTTTGGAACGTATTCTGAAATCTCATTTACCATTGGGATAGACAGTACCCGTAGTGCCGCAGGCTTAACAAACCCTCCCAAAGGTCTTCTCTCGGGCGTAAATCAGGGAATGTACTGGAGTTGGAATACGGGTTATATTTTCTTCATGTTTGAGGGAACCTCATCGTTACTCAAAGGCAACCACCAAGACGGCGAAGACTTTATGTACCACATTGGTGGATACAGTGGTGCCATCAATAACATCCGAAAAAAGACCTATTCGCTCTCTACCAAGGCTGTGGTTTCGGCCACGAGCACGCCTGAAATTGGCTTTAAAACAGATCTACTGAAAGTTTTCAACGGGAAAAATCAATTACGCATTGCTAAAAATTCAGTTGTGATGTTTGACCCTTACTCCGTCGAAATCATGGCCAATATCGAGCAAGCTATTTCATTGGATAATATCAAAAACCCATAAACCTATCCCCATCGTTTGAAAAAAATTGTTTCCATAGGGCTCATTTTGGCAATTTTGCTACAACCATTCTATCGGTTGTGGATTGTCGTGGCGTTTGAAATCAATCGAGATTTCATTGCTGCTACCCTGTGCGAACAACGAGACACTCCCGAAAACGATTGCCAAGGCTATTGTTATTTATGCAAACGGCTTCATCAAGCCGATGAGCGTGAAAAACAAATCCCGCTGCTGGTGAAACTAGCCGAGGCGATTCTTTATGTCCAAGAAAATCAACACGAATGGCTTCCTAAGCCTATTTGGTGCTGGCTGAAACTTATTCCTCCCCAAGCCCTTTTCTTCAACTACAGTTTCCAAGATGTGTATGATTTTTTAGACCCACCCGAAGCGCAGTTTGTTTGATCCAATCAGGCACAAAGCCCAAAAAAATCATTTCACAAAAACCTATTTTAATTTTTAAGAATTACCATGAAAAAAGTTTCATCACTCGTAGTAGCTGCCTCTGCGGCATTGGCATTCACTTTGGCAAGTTGTACCAAAGAAGTTGAGAAAATCGTAGAAAAAACTGTCTTTGTAAACCAAGACTTTGACGCTACCAAAGGGGTAGTAAAGCTGAACATTAACCACACTTTCAACGGCCAGCCTTTTGAAATCCGTAAAAACTTTACGGATGTAGCTGGAAATACGTTCCGTTTCGACGAAGTTCGTTATTGGTTAAGCAACGTTGAGTTTGTAAAAGCCAACGGCGAAGCAACTAAAATCCCCAATAGTTATTACTTGGTTGAAGACCGTGATACTTTATTCTATTATGGCACCACTGCTGCAAGCACCACACGTAACTTCTCCGCGCCTAAAAAACGTACGGAAGTTTTGGTTGGAAATGTACCAGCTGGTGAATATACCAAAGTTCGTTTTGCGATTGGTGTTGATCCTACTTACAACAACAACTTTGCGTTGAGTGCGGGCGAATTGGACATCAACCAAATGGCACAAGTAGCTTCTTGGGCGTGGCAAACCAGCTATATTTTCCTTCGTACCAAAGGTATCTTCTTGGCAAAAGGGGCTGATGCACTCTCAGGAAGCGTACGTTTTGTGGCAGAAACTGGCGGAAACGACAGCTACCGAATGGTTGAGTTTACCCTTCCTACTCCTGTGATTTCAAAAGCGGGACAAGTCTCAAACTTGGCATTGTCTTCTGAGCTTGCCAACTTGTTCACAGGCTTAAACGTTGCTGCGTTCAAAGGAACAAAACCTGCGGGCTGGGCGGCAGATCCAAACTTGACAAAATACGATAAGTTCTTGAACGCTGGTTCATTAGACGACATGGTGAAGTTGGCTGACAACGCGAAAACTTCGTTCGTGAAGGCAGCAGCTAACTAAGCAATCTCCTTACGCTGGTGGTCGAAGAAGGCCACCAGCTTTTTATTTTTTCACTCCCAATTTTCATCATCAAAATGGCTGTTTTCATAAATACCTTTCGCCACAACAACCTCAAAACTGTCCCCGCACTTTTGTTGCTATTGACATTGGGTATGGGAGCTTGTCAACCCACGGAAGATATTGACCCCACCACCAACGACGGAGTGGCAGAATTGATGAAAACCCCCGCCCATTTCCCTGCCCTTCCCGATGTCTCTTACAATCGTCAAACGATAGAAGGGGTGCGCTTGGGACGAAAACTGTTTTTTGAAACCAGCTTATCGGGAAACAACCAAATCAGTTGTGTGACCTGCCATTTACAAGAAAAAGCATTTACCGACGGAGTGGCGCTCACCACCAAAGGCCAGTCTGGAGCACTATTGTTTCGGAATACCCCTGGACTTACCAATTTAGCCTGGGCTACCAATGGCCTGTTTTGGGACGGCGGAGCAACCAATTTAGAATCGTTGTCTATTGGGCCTATCACTCATTTGGATGAAATGGCACAAAATATCTTGGAATTGCCCGCTGAACTTGCCGCTAAGGAGAATTATGTCCAACTTTTTGACGCTGCTTTCCCCGACGAAAAAGCGACAGGCATTACTACCCCAAAAGTGTTAAAAGCATTGGCCCAATACATGCGAACGCTCAATTCAGGGAATGCTAAATACGACCAATTTATTCAAAAAACAGCCCAGCTAACTGAGGCAGAACAACGTGGAATGGCGGTATTTGATGCTAAATGTGCCACTTGTCATCAACGGTCGCAGCATCTGTTTACGGATAATGTTTTTCACAACAACGGCCTAGATAGTGAGTTTACTGACATCTCACACGAACGGGCAGCTCAAGGACGATTCCGTATTACATTCAAAAACGAAGACTTGGGAAAATACAAAACACCAACCTTGCGCAACTTGTCTTTTACAGCCCCCTACATGCACGACGGGCGTTTTAAAACGCTTGAAGAGGTTTTGAATCACTATGCTTCGGGCATTAAAGCGTCTCCTTCCCTCGATACTTCCCTACGCGATTTCACTTTGAGTAGTCAAGAGAAATCAGACCTACTGTCATTCTTAAAAACCCTTGATGATGAGTCATTTACCAAAAACAAAAACTTCAAATCACGCTGATATTCCCCACCTTCAAAACCCACTTTGACGTTCTTTTCTGCTAGCCTTGCTTTCGAGTTTTTTATTTTTAATGTGACATTTATCATACAACTTAAATAATCTTGTCTTTACCTTTGTGCCGTTTTTAAAGTCAATTCATGAACGGCAAAAGGGTCATTTCTTACTTTTTACTAACACTTATCAGTTTCAAAATGCTGGTAGTGCCGTTTGTGTATCTTGACTTCGAGCTGCGTAAAGAGTTCATTATCAAAAACCTTTGCGAAAATCGCTTCAAACCTCAGCTGCATTGCGACGGGAAGTGCTACCTAGCCAAACAACTCCACAAAGTAGCCGAAGGCCACGCCCGCGAAGAAGCCCAGAAACAACAGGATTCCTTCAAAAAAATCACCCAAGAGGTGTTTGATGAGCTTCATTTAACATTGTTTATCGTTCAGATTACGTTTGCTGAACGCCTATTTTTTGTGCACTACCTCCCCCCTACTTCTTCCGAATTCGTCACCTCATTGCTGCGCCCACCTGCATTTGTTTTGTCTTAATTGCTGAATTATTGACCCATCGCGAATACCAATGCGAAAGCTAACTCTGCGGTTGGTTTTAACATTGCGTCTATCGTTTCATTTTTAATCAACATTTCGCAAAACAAATCATTCATTTCCAATGAAAAAGTCATTCTTATTTTCAGCGCTTACGGCGTTGGCATTTTCTTTTACAATTGTTTCATGTACCAAAGAAGAAGAAATCGGACCAAACGATAAAAATTCAATTAGCATCGAATTTGACAACTACGTAGGAGGCGAAAAACTGGTGTTAGGTAGCAAAAGCTATAAAAATTCGTTGGGCGAAGACTTTACTGTATCAACCCTCAACTATTTTGTGAGCAACTTTTCGCTCAAAAAAGCCGACGGAAGTGAAGTTAAATTCCCTAACCAATACTTTTTGATTCGCCAAGCCGATACCAAAACGTTGACAGTAACTTTGCCTGACGTTCCAGCGGGAGATTATACGTCGATGAGCTACATGATTGGCGTTGACAGCCTAAAAAGTATCTCGGACGTATCGCAACGCACGGGCGTACTTGACCCTGCTTCGTACGGCACCGACAACATGTACTGGTCGTGGAACTCTGGCTATATTTTCTTCAAAATGGAAGGAATTTCTTCGGCGGCTACGACAGCCACTAAGTTGTTCCAGTTCCACATTGGTGGTTTTGGGGGACGCACATCGGTGACAGCCAACAACCTTCGCACCGTGACGGCTTCGTTTGGAACAAACACGGCTCAAGTTCGCAAAAACATCGCTCCTACTGTACACGTAGTGACGGACGTGCTTCAAACGTTCAGCCAAGGAACAAGTATTGCCAAAACAAGCGTGATGATGAACCCTGCGGCGTCTAAACCTTTTGCCGATGGTTATTCAAAAATGTTCAAGGTTGAGCACATTCACAACGACAAAATGTAATCGAATGAACAGCACACGCTGGCGGCTTTTGGCCGTGTCATTGAGTTTTATGGGTTGGCTTGCTTCTTGTTCCATTTTGGGAGGGGAAGCAAGCCCCGAACCCCTTTTTTCGGTGCCCGCCACCTTTCCACAACCGACGTACGACTTGAGTAAAAACCCCATCACCAACGACGGCGTTGCGTTGGGAAAACAGTTATTTTTTGACAGTATCTTGTCGCGCGATGGCAGCATTTCCTGCGGCGAATGTCACAACCAAAGTCATGCTTTTACCCACCACGGGCACGGCTTTAGCCACGGCATCGACAACCAAGAAGGTACCCGCAACGCCCCTCCGTTGATTAACCTAGCTTGGCAAGATTCTTTCTTTTGGGATGGCGGGGTATTCGATTTGGATTTATTTTCGATTGCTCCGATTGAAAATCCGCTCGAAATGGATGAAAAAATCGGCAACGTTCTCCAAAAATTACGGGCATCGAAAGAGTATCCCAAGCTCTTTAAAAAAGCCTACGGTTCGGAAGAAATTACAACCGAACGTTTTTTGAAGGCATTGTCCCAATTTATGCTGACGCTGGTTTCGGCCAATTCAAAATACGATCAATTTTTGGCAGGGAAAGCCCAACTGTCCACCGAAGAAAGCGCTGGCTTGCAACTGTTTAAAGACAAAGGCTGCGCCAAATGCCACAGCGGCGCGCTTTTTACCGACCATAGTTTCCGTAGCAATGGTCTGCTCCCCGAATACACGGGTGATTTGGGACGTTATCGGATTACCGAAAACGAGGCTGACAAAAACAAATTCAAGGTACCGACCCTCCGCAATATCGAAGTAACGTACCCTTACATGCACGATGCGCGCTTTTTGAACCTTGAGGCCGTTCTCAGGTTTTATGCCGAAGGGGTAAAAGAAACAGGCAGTCTCGACCCGTTGTTGAAACAAAACGGCCGTTTGGGCATCCCGATGACCGCCGATGAACAACAAAAAATTATTGCGTTTCTCAAAACGCTCACCGACCAAGAGTTTTTAACCAACCCCCGTTTTGCAGCCCCATGAAAAAGATATTTTACGCACTTTTGCTAGTAACGGCCACCCTTCCAAGTCAAGCTTGCGATATTTGTGGTTGTGGAAATGGCGGCTCGTTTTTTGGCATTTTGCCCCAATCACATTTACGTTTTGCTGGGGTTCGCTACCGCGTGAAGCAGTACGAATCACACCTAAGTAGCTCATTTTTTCGAAGTCGGGAGCAATTTCAAACAGCAGAACTTTGGACGCGTTTTTATCCTTTTAAGCGCACGCAGCTAATGGTATTTATACCCTATAATTGGAATACCCAAACGCTTTATCGCACCGAAACACCTCAGAAAATCAGCGGCTTGGGCGATGTTTTGACCCTGTTTCACTACAACATTGTGAATACTTTTTGGGATTCTACCACGCACAAAATTGACCAAACCCTGCTCATCGGAGGCGGCATCAAAGCCCCAACGGGCAAGTTTCGCTACGTTGAAGATGGCACCGAAGTAGCAAATGCCAACTTTCAACTCGGCACAGGCAGTGTTGACTTTGTGTTAAATGCTATTTACAACCTGCGTTACCAAAAATGGGGTTCTAACGTGGACGTTTCCTATAAAATCAATACTACCAATCCCAATCATTATCGGTTTGCCAACCGCCTCAGTGGCTCGGTTTCGGTATTTCGTACCCTCAACTTTTCGTCGCTTACAGTCATGCCCAACGTGGGTGCGTACGTAGAGCACTTTGGCTACGATACCAAAAATGGCCAAAAGAACACCTTTACGGGTGGGACACTCAGTACGGCCAATGCGGGACTTGAAGTCTATTTTAAACGAATTTCGGGAGGCATCACCTACCAGGCTCCGCTGTATCAACGCCTTTCGGACGGAGATTTGAAATTAAAAAATACCGTTAGTACCCATATCACGTTTATGTTTTAAACACACTTTTCAAATGAAACGTTATCTATTGCTGGTTTGTCTATGCACTTCGGTGCTGGCCAATGCCCAAAATCGCACGGCAGAACTTCGTCAAGAACTCATTGATGCCTTTGACATGTCGGAAAAATACAGCCTAAAAATCTGCGACCAAATGCCTGCCGAATTTTACCAATTTAGAGCTACAGACTCGGTCATGACATTTGCCGAGCAGTGGCGTCATTGCGTCATTTTTTCAATTAATCAAATTGCAGGACGTACAGGCGTGGTAAACCCACTCAAGGAGCGTAAATTACCCAAAGTAATGAACAAAGAGCAGGTAATGAGCGAAGTAAAAGCCATGTATGCTTTTATCCGAAAAACCGTTCAGGAGCTTCCAGAAGCTAAACTGTACGAAAAAACGGGCTTCACCAACGGAGAAATTCCGATGTGGCGCCTCATCTATGCCGTTGAAAACCACATCATTCACCACCGTGGACAAGTCATTGTGTATTTGCGCTTAAAAAATATCGTTCCCGAAGGATATGTAGGCTGGTAAGCTAACAAAAATCATTTTTTTTTGTTTAATACTTTGATGAATGTCATAAAGTCGGTTTCTTTGAAACGTTATATTTGAGAATGCTAAAAAGAGTCTTCACCGTCGTTTTTTCTCTACTCATTCTTGTGCAAAGCATGAGAGGTACGATGGTGTATGTATCTTTAAAAATGAACCAAGACGAAATAGCCGCCAAATATTGTACCAGCGACAATATCCCGATGTGCTATGGGAATTGTTACATTGAAAAGCAGCTCAAAAGCCTCGAAAAAGAAACCGATAAGCGTTCTTCGTCGAGTAACCCTACTGAAAAAATAATTTTTTGGTTCATTTCAACGCCCGTTGAATCTCTCCAACTCGAAACCCCTTTTTGGAAGCTTCTTTCTTTCACCAAAAGCATTTATAGCGTTCCTCCTTTCTTTTCTCATTATTTAGCTGGTATATTTCAGCCACCCCGATCGGCTATGTTTTGATTTCTAGGCTCTGTGTTTGCGCCCCAGCGAGGGCCGCGAAGACATCTCTATTTTTTTTTCATCAAAACATAGTCATTTTCATGTACCAATCTTCAAAACTCACGCCTTCCCGCGAGAAGAAGGCGCTATCAAGCTCATACATCGACGAAAACGGTCAACTTTTTTTATACGAAACAGCTTCCGAGAAAAAAATTAAGCAGTTTACTCTACTGTTTCGCGAACTCCCACCCATTGTAAGTTTCTTAGCGATTTCTTTCTTTTTGGTTCAATTATATATCGTTTTTGGAGGACTTTATTACCACCGCACTATCCCTCCCACGTCACTCGAATTACGAACCTACCTTTTTTTATTTGTTTTTTTAGGAATAGGTGTTGCTGGCTGCCTAAAATTAGGCTGGTTTTTCATGGAACAAAAAGATGCCGAATACAATGACATTCAGGACCAGTACCAAAATAATAGCACTTCGATGTACTAAAATGTAACGTTTGTTACATTTTATTCCCGTTCAATTGTTGTATTTTTGTCACGAAATTCTCACACGCTTTTATGCTGTTCGGCTTGCGAATAGATATTGCCCAACTAACACAACTTCAGGTTCGTCGTCTGCGCGGATGGCTGATTGTAGCCATAGTGGGGGTCATGTTTATGCAAAGTGTCCTGACGGCACTACTCGTTTTTTCGATTGACAATCCGCTTACGTTTCAAGAATCCTACAGCAAATCAGAGCAAACAGTAAGCCAATCCCACGAACGCGCCAAGCAACAGCTCTTGTCGCTGCTGGATTTTGGGCAAGAACCTACCAAGAAAAAACAGGCTTCGCTGAACCTCTACGTCTTTAATCTTTTTGTAGAAGAAGTGGCAATCGAGCTGCCACCCTGCCTTCCAACAGCCTTTGCTTCCAACGCCGATTTCGCCTATTTGGCGGGAAAAGGGCTGTTGTTTCACCAGAAAATCCCGCACCCTCCACGTCCCGTTTAATGTCCGTTTGATACGCTGCTCCGTCGTTCGGTGTAGCGCTTCAACGTTTCTCTCTGCCGTATTTCAGCAGGGAAGAAGCGCTGTATCCCTATGGTTTCATTAAACACTTTATTCTCGTGGATTTTCCAATTTTTCACCTAGATTTTATTGGCAATCGAGCCTTGATTGCCATCATTGCCGTCCTCCACGCCGTCATCAACCATGCCTTGGCAGTAGGACTTATGCCCGTCGTCGCCATGCTCGAAATCAAAGGTTTTAATCTCCTAAAAACCAACCCCGAGCTGGCCGAAAAATGGGACGCGCTCGCCTATCGGATTCTGTTTGTGGCCTTTCTGATTACAACCACCATTGGTGCTATGACAGGCGTTGGTATTTGGTTTTCGGCCTCGCTGGTCAACCCCGCCTCCATTGCCAGTCTGATCCGCGTGTTTTTCGGCGCGTGGTTTGTCGAGTGGCTTGTATTTGTCACTGAAGTTGTTCTCATCTTGTTATATTTTCTCACTTGGAAAAAACTAAAAATCAACATCGTACAAAAATTCAAACACGTCAAATACGGTCTTTTCTTGAGTTTCTTTTCGTGGATTACCATGGCCATCATTGTCTCCATTTTATCCTTTATGATGGATACAGGCAACTGGAACAACGACCGCACGTTTCTCTACGGTTTTCTTAACCCTGTGTATTTGCCTCAATTGTTCTTCCGTACGCCACTGGCCATGACCATGGGCGGAATGATTGCGATGTTTCTCACCCTCATTTACACCCGCAAAGACCTCGATTTTCGGAAAGTAGCCCTGCGCTCTATCAGTAAGTGGGTCTTAATTTGGGGGCCATTGGCGGCAGCAGGAGCCATGTTGTACTACTACATGATTCCCAAAAGTTTGGTGGGTAACTTGCCCGTAGCGATGGGAACGCTTGAGTTTCAAAACTGGTACAGTCAAATTGTAGTCATTGTCATCGTCGCCATCGGATTGGTGATTGCGATGGCCAACTGGTCGTATTTCCGTCCGCAGTCGGCGCCTGCTTGGTTGGCGGGGGTAAGCATTTTGCTCATTGTAGGTTTGATGGGACACTTTGAGCGTTTGCGGGAGTTTATTCGTAAACCCTACGTCATTGGTGAATATATGTACTCCAACGGCCTCCGCGTCGAAGACTATCCTCTTTTGCAACGTGATGGGGTGCTAAAACACGCCAACTTCGTAGCAACCAAAGAAGTCACCGACGACAACATGCTAGAAGCGGGGCGTGATGTGTTCATTCTGACTTGCAGTCGTTGTCATACCACCAACGGAGCCGTAAACCCGCTCAAAGGGAAATTTACGGACATGTTTGGCACGAAACCGTGGGAAACAGCCCAACTCAAAGGCTACATCAAAAACATGCACTCGGCGCGGTATTTTATGCCCCCTTTCCCTGGCAACGACCGCGAGTTGGATGCCCTCTGCGCCTACATCAAAGAGCTGCAAACCAATCCGCAACCCGTTTCGGGCGCACAAGATGGACTAGGGTTCAACAAACCTAAAGCCAGCCGCCCCGTAGCAATCCGTCAATAAACCTTCCATTCAAACGACTTTTACCATGTTTTTAAACATTCTTTTGCAAGCCCAAACCATCGTCCAGAAGGACATTCCACTTCCCTTACCCGTGCCCGAGTGGGTGCTGGTACTGGTGTTAGTGCTTATGTTTTTGGTACATATTTTATTTATCAACTTCATGGTAGGTGGTTCTATTTTGACGTTGGTGTATCAATTACTAGGTCTCCGTAAGCCTGACTACGACAAACTTGCCTACGAAGTAGCTCAGACCATTACGGTCAACAAGTCGATGGCGGTGGTGATGGGTATCGCTCCATTATTGGCCATCAATACGCTCTATACCACGTACTTCTACACGGCCAATGCCCTCACGGGGTTGATGTGGATTTTGATTATTCCGTTGGTGACGATTGCCTTCTTGCTGCTCTACGCCCACAAGTTTATGTGGCACAAGCTCGACAACAACAAGCTATTGCACATCAGCATGTTAGCCACCTCGGTTGCTATCTTTTTGTTCGTTCCCCTGATTTTTCTCACCAACGTCAATTTGATGATGTTTCCCGATAAATGGTCGGTCGTGGAGGGGTTTTTGTCGGCCTTGGTGCTGCCCAACGTATTTCCGCGTTACCTCCATTTTCTGAACGCCTGCATGGCCGCTTCGGGCTTGCTGTTGGTTTGGTATTTTGGCCGCAAAGACTTCGATTTTGAGGGTAAATTCCCCACGTTGAGTCGGTACGGCGTGCGCAAAAACCTCTACACCGTCACGTTTTACGGCTCAGTGGTGCAGTTTTTGGTAGGGCCGATTGTCCTTATTACGCTTCCGTCTCAAGGGTTGAGTTGGAACGTCCTGCTTGTCATCTTTACGGGGGCTTCGATTGCCATCGTGGCTATGGTGTGGCTTTGGAAAGAAATCACGGGGCCAGCGGCGCAATTTGGCCGTCATTTTACCAAAATCGCCCTCACGATGGGGGTCGTGGTGCTCTTTATGGGCTCGGGAAGGCAGTTGTACCGCTCCAACGTCATTGACCCGCACCGTAAGTTAATAGCCCAAAAAACGGCCGAGTATGAAAAGCTAGTCAAAGAAGCCCAAGCGGAGGCTCTCAAGCCCAAAACGACCGAAACCGCCGCCGCCGTTCACCCAGGCGAGGCTATTTTCCAGATGAACTGCGTGGCGTGCCATCAGGTCAACGATAAGCTCGTTGGGCCAAGTATGGTAGAGGCCGCAGGGATTTACAAAGGTAACATCTCGGGATTGATTGGCTGGATTAAACAGCCTGGTAAAAAACGAGAAGGCCCCGCGATGCCCACGCAGGCGCACTTGGGCGACGATAAAATCAAACAAGTAGCCGAGTGGATTCTGACGCTGAATAAATAGGGAGTAGTTTATAATTAATCACTTTAATCAAGTAAACCAATGAAAAAATTCGTAATCATCTTTGGATTGTTGGGCTACGGAGTAGCAAACGCTCAGACAAAAATTCCTGCGGATGTGGAAAAATTGTTACAGAAAAACACCTGCTTGGCGTGCCACAATGCAGACAAAAAAGTAGTAGGGCCAGCCTACAAGGATGTTGCCAAACGCAACTATTCAAAGGAGCAAATTGTAGAGTTGATTTACAAACCGAAACCCTCCAACTGGCCTGGCTATCCTCCAATGGCAGCCCTACCCAACGTACCTCGTAGTGAAGCACTGAAAATAGCCACTTGGATTGTCTCTTTAAACAAAAAAAAGTAAAATAAACATCTGCGAGGGTAGGTTTACTATCCTCGCAGTTTACTAATGCAACCCATGCAAACAACCTCAAAAACACCTTGGATTTCTCGCCTTCAGCATAAATGGGGGCTTGAAAACACGCTTCAGGTAGTTGCTGTTTTAGCCACTTTTACTCTTGCTGGCTCTTCAGTAGTATGGCTTCGGAAAGGACTTTTTTGGCTCCTTGGCTACGATGCTAATACGCCCTTTTGGCTCAAAACCATCACGTATGTGCTCTTCATTTTCCCCACATACCAAATATTACTGTTGGTGTACGGGGGATTGCTTGGGCAGTTCCATTTTTTTTGGGAAAAAGAAAAAAAGATGTTGTTATGGCTAAAAAGCAAACTAAATCCAAACTAAGTACTCCCAACGCACTCCAATGGAAACAATGGAGTGCGTTGGTGCTACTCCTTTTACTGCTTCTTAGTATGATACTTGTATTGACTCAAGCATAAAAGACTCATTTTCAAGCATTCATTCATAATTTTGTCATCATTCAACAGGATTAGTTACCTTTGTGGGTAGGCTTTCATTACTATGTTCAAAAAACAACACATAGCACTTCTGTTATTTGCATTGGTAAGCATCAAAACCTTACTCGTGCCTGTTGTTTATTTAGACTTTGAATTGCGTAAAGAGTATATCATTAAAAACCTTTGCGAAAACCGTTTTCAACCACAACTTCACTGCGATGGCAAGTGTTATTTGGCTAAACGTCTTCACAAACTGGCTGAAGACAATGCTACTAAAGAAACCCAAAAACACGCCTCTCTCTTCAAAAAAATGGTGGAAGACTTATTTGAAGAACTAAATCTTGACTTCAATCTCCCCGTCCAAACTACAATCACTTTTGTTATTTGTAGTGTTCCTACGAATTTCCTTCTTCCAAAGCACGCTCAAGTACCCATCAAACCGCCCATCGGTTAAGCCCTTCTTTTTACAGTTGTGCTTCCCTCACTCGGTGGAGATCTGCACTTATTTTCCCAGTTTTCATTCTTGACGCATTTCTCTATGTTGGCCAACGACCAACTTGGCGAATTGTTGCGCGGTACTGGCGTGACACGAGCAAACCATTTCCCCTTTGATTTTTCCCGTCAAAGCCGATTTTATGTGGCAATGGGCATCATTTTTCTCCCATCCCTCGTACTCATACCTCTCTTAACTTTTTGATTATGAATAACAAAATAAAGTTTTCAAACATTTCGCCAGCCAAACATAATCGCATAATTCAGTTGGTGGCTTATAGCATTATTGCCGCATTAGTAGGAGTTATTTTCACGGCAATAGTCCTCCTGATAGGTCTTGTTTTACACGCCTAGAAGGAGTTTATTAATTAAGATGAACTAATTCCAACAGCCTCGCTTCTTTGAGGCGAGGCTCTGTTTATAAAACACGATGAAAAAATCACCAAACATTCCCTCGATTGAACCCAATAAAGAACCCTATCGCTCTCAATCTGAGCAAGATGAAGCCTGGGTTCTCCAGTTATTCAAATTTGGACTGATTTGGATTCTATTCGTATTTATTTTCTTTTTTACGGTAATAACTATTTCAATTAAAAAATAAAATAATACTCTGTTTTTGAAGCGTTTAAAAACTTTAAAAGGCACTCATTGGTGTCTTTTATTTCAACCCAAAATTCAACATATATTCCCAATGAAATCAACCTTACAAGTCCTCCTATTTTGTATTTTCAGTCTTTATGCAAGCGCACAAATCCTGAAAGGAACCGTAAAAAACAGCGCGGGAGAAAATGTTGCCTTTGCTAACATCATCCTTCTGAATAGCTCTAAAGGTACCGTAGCCGACAAGGCTGGCAATTACCAACTCACCCTGCCGCGCGGCAAATACGAGGTGTCGGTCAGTGCAATCGGTTATGCGACTCAAATTCAACAGGCAGTGGTGACTGATAAAAATACCGAACTAAATTTCAGCCTCAATCCAAGTACGCAGGACTTAGGAGAGGTGGTGGTGACGGCCCAAAAAACCGAGCAAAATCTACTGACTATTCCAGTGGCGGTTACGTCGCTGTCGGCCAAGAAAGTAGAAGATGCCCGTATTTGGGAGTTGGCCAACCTGACTGCGATTGTCCCCAATTATCTGTACTCAGAATTGGGCGTTGCGTTTCAGCAAATTCAGTCCATCAGAGGCGTACAGGTATTCAGCGAAAACCCAGCCGTGGCTACGTACATTGACGATGTAAACGCCTTAGACATCATCGGCGGCGGCTTTCAAATGGCTGACATCGAGCGCATTGAAGTACTACGTGGCCCTCAAGGGACGCTTTTTGGTCGCAATGCCATGGGAGGTGTAGTCAATATCATCACCAAAAAACCAACCAACCGCACCAACGGTTTTGCCGAAGCAAGTGTAGGAAACTTAGGACTCCAACGCTACAATGTAGGTTTCAAAACACCGCTTATCAAAGACAAATTGTTTTTTGGTATCAACGGGGTGTATAACAAACGTAACGGATTCCTGAAAAACGACACGACTGGACTCGGCAAAACTGAGAAGAATATTCAGGGTGCACGGGTAGGTGATGAAGAAAACCTCTACGGCAACGCCTATTTGCGGTGGTTTCCGAGCAGCAAATTCAGTGCAACGCTCAACCTAAAAGCCCAAACGGACAAATCTAACGCCACAGGTTTTATGCTGAGTGTGGGCAACGAAAAATTGGCATTTGACAATCCCGACAAGATTTATCTGACGCGTATCGGTACTCACCAACGCAACATTTTGAATACTTCGCTCAACCTCAAATACTACGGCTCAGGCTATACGCTTACGTCAGTGTCAGCGACTCAAACTATTGGCATGGCCTACAAAGACGTTGATTTCCCAGGCTATTACCACTCATTCAGAGAAAAGGAAATTGGAGAAATGCTGCCTCCGCAAAAGGTATTTACCCAAGAATTCCGCATCAACTCCAACGCGGTTGACTCAAAACTAAACTACTCAGCGGGGGTTTTCTACTTCAATCAAACGGGCTATGAACCTACAACCAATCTGGCTTTTGAATTAGCTCCAGATACGTACTCGGTCTTCCGCAACAAATCAGTCAACAACGGCTTGGCGGTATTTGGCCAAATCGGTTATAAACTCATACCATCGCTCGAACTCACCGCTGGGTTGCGTTACGACAACGAAAACCGTAAAGCCATCTTTAACGGTTTCGGCGATGCCGTTTTTACCATGGGTACTTTAACCTTTATTAAACCTGACTCGACCGTTACGGGCAAATACAGTGCTGTTTCACCTAAGGTGGCCATAAACTACACTATCAACTCAAAATCAGGCATTTATGCAAGCTACACGCGAGGCTTCAGAGCAGGTGGTGTTAATTCACAACGTTTACCCAAGGGCATTTCACAGACTTTCCAACCCGAATTTTCGGACAATTTTGAAGTGGGTTTGAAAGCCTCAGGCATGGGAAATAAACTACGGGTGGGGCTTACGGCTTTCTTGATTAACTGGAAAGACCTCCAAACCTATAATTTGGTTGCCCCATTCACCTATGCCCGCGAAAACTTGGGGGATGTCCAAACCAGAGGTCTTGAATTTGATGCTACCATGATTCCAGTCAAGAACCTTGAGTTGGATGCAAGCCTTGGCCTCAACAGCGGCAAATACCAAGATTTCAAATTGACTCGGGTTGATTTTGCTACGATGGCCGAAACCAAAATAGACGTGACAGGCAAAAAACTAGCTAACGCCCCAAGTCACACCTTTTACTTGGCAGGTCAATACGGCATTCCGCTGGCCTCAACGGCCAAGTTGAGCCTGCGCGGAGAATACCGTTCCGTAGGACAATTTTACACCGACTTGCAAAATACGCTCAAACAACCTACATACAGCCTCATCAATACCCGAATAAACCTGCAAGTGGCCAAATTAAACGTGGCGTTCTGGGTGCAAAACTTGGGCAACACGCGCTATTTGATTTATGGTTCGGGCGATACAAGTTTCGGGCGTAGCGTTCGGATGGCTTCTCCGCGCACGTTGGGTATAACGCTTAATTATGGTTTTTAATAATTATTTCTTACCCCTAAAGTAAATTATTAAAATGATGTCTATCATCTCCTCAAAATCAATCACCAACTCAATAACAGCGATGCTGTTATTGAGTTGCCTCAGTTGTACCCTCAACTCTAAAGAATTACCCATCTTAGGCGAACCTGAAATAGTTCAAAAAGTAGTCGATGGCAAAACCACTGAAGTAAAAATTTACCCTACTATTCCTGACTTCGCGTTTAGGAGTCAATACGGAGATACCATTACGGCTCAAAACTTCAAGGACAAAATCTACGTCGCCGACTTTTTCTTCGTAACCTGCCCCACGATTTGCCCCGTGATGAAAAAAAATATGCTAAAAGTATATGACGAATTTAAAGGCAACCCTGACGTTGGGATTCTTTCACACAGCATTGATCCCGCCCACGACACCGTCGAAGTACTAAAAAAATACGCCGATGATTTAGGAATAAAAGGCCGTACTTGGCTGTTTGTGACGGGCAGCCGAGAGAAAATTTACGACATTGGGGAGAAGCATTACTTGGTCACTGCCCACGCCGACGACAAAGAACCTGGTGGCTACATCCACAGCGGCGCATTTGTGCTGATTGACAAGCAAAAACACATTCGCGGCATGTACGATGGTACCAACGAGAAAGAAGTCAGAGAATTGATTGACGATATGAAAGTATTGCTCAAGGAAAAGGCACAATAGTTTTAGCCCTTTGAATAAGTAGATTTTGAGTGATTCAATATAACCATTTTTTCATTACTTTTACGCCTTCATTCCCCTGAATATATGGATTTTAAACGGTACATAGCCCTGTTTTTGCTGGTTTTGGTAAGCATCAAAACCCTGCTGGTGCCGTTTGTCTATTTGGATTTTGAACTACGCAAAGAGTACATTGTTCAGCAACTTTGCGAAAACCGCTTCAAGCCTGAGCTACAATGCGATGGAAAATGTTATTTGGCCAAACAACTCCACAAAGTAGCCGAAGATAACGCCTCCAAAGAAGCTCAAAAACATGCTTCTTTTCTCAAAAAAATCGTAGAAGATACCTTTGAAGAACTCACCTTTATGGTTGAGTTACCTTCTCATTTTGTTGTTATTAATGTTACCCAAAGCGCTCCTACGCACTTTCTTCTACCCAAGCACGCCCGAGTGCTCATTAAGCCCCCTATTGCGTAATTTCTTCTTGTTGCGGATACTCTTTACCAATCCCTCTTTTTGAGCGATTGGATGCCTTTTTTTATCCATTTTTTCCTGACACATCCCCTATGTTGACCAACAAACAACTTAGCGAATTGCTGCACGGGACAGGCGTATCCCGCGCACCTCAATCCTACTTTGCCTTTTCTCCTCAAACCCGATTTTACGTGGCACTCGGCATTATTTTAATTCCAGCCATTGTGCTCATGTCAATCTTAACTCTTTGATAATGAACAGCAAATATAAAGCACCGCAACTACCACAAGCGAAGCTCAACCGCATCGTTCAACTTGTGGCTTACAGTATTATTGCCGCACTTGTAGGAGTTGTTTTCACGGCGATAGTCCTCCTTGTAGGTCTTGTCTTAAAAGCCTAACTGGAGTGAAATTAACTAAGATGAACTAATTCCAACAGCCTCGCTTCTTTGAGGCGAGGCACTGTTTCAACCCAATCACAAAATAAAGTCTCAAACAATCTTTTAAAATGACCAAATACACCTTATTATTTTTAAGTCTTTTCATGGCGGGAAATCTATTGGCTCAAAACCTCAAAGGAACCGTCAAAAACCAAGCAGGAGTAGGCCTTAGTGGTGCTAGTATCTTGTTGTTAAATAGCAGTCAAGGAAGTACTGCCGATAAGGATGGCACTTTCTCCCTCAACTTAAAAGCAGGAAAATATCAAGTACAGTTTAGTGCCGTTGGGTACGCTACTAAAATTCAGCAAGTAGAAATAACCAACACAACCATCGCCTTAGAGGTAACTTTATTGGATAATACGCAAACATTGGGCGAGGTAGTCGTGACCGCCGATAAGGTAGAAGCAAACTTGCAAAAAACGCCTTTGGCCGTTACCTCCTTAAATGCCAAACAATTAGAAGAATACAGAGTCTGGACAATCAATGACCTGACGGCATTGGCGCCGAGCACCTTCACCGTAGAACACGGAAATAGTACAGGTTCTAGTTTTTTGAATATTAGGGGGTCAATGGGCTTTTCAAATGACCAAGCCGTGGCTACTTATGTGGACGGCGTTTATCAATTTGACTATTTCTCAGCTCCGCTCAATTTTAGCAATATCGAACGAGTTGAAATTTTGAGAGGCCCTCAAGGCACACTCTACGGCAGAAATGCCTTTGGTGGGGTACTCAATGTGATTACAAAACGCCCCAATAACAAGACAACGGGGTTTGCCGAAATTGACTTAGGAAATTATGGGCAGCAGCGTTACAGCGTGGGTTTTAATACGCCTTTGGTCAAAGATAAGCTATTTGTCAATGCGGGCTTACAATCAAATGGTCGGGGGGCGATTTATGATAATCCTACTTTGAATACAAAGGATTTTGACAAGCACAACGCTTACATCGGCAATCTGAACCTAAAGTACATTGTATCAGACAAATGGACTATCGACTTGAACACAAGATACGAAAGCGATAAAGACAAAGGTGCCTATCCTTGGTCGGCCACCGACAGTATTGCTAGGGCTAATCCTTACACGGTTTATGGAAATTGGGACAACACCGAACGAAGAACCAATTTCAACACTTCAGCAGCCGTCAAATACTTTGGCAACAACTTCAATTTCACCTCGATTACGTCCTTTGTGGATTACCACATTGGGCTCCCAGGCAGATTTGATTTTGATTTTAGTCCTGCCGAGTTGATTAGCTTCACGACTTGGTCGAAACAAAACCAATGGACGCAAGAGCTGCGCCTTTCTTCTCCCGCCAATGCAGGCAAATTGAAATGGACGGTGGGTTCTTTCTTGTTTGGTGAAAAAAGCAAGAATAGTAGTACGACTTACTTCGACAAAGATTACGCCTTGTTTGACCCGAATGCGCCTTATTCTTCTATTGGTAACGGCAAAAGAAATGCGTATGGGGTGGCTTTTTTTGGGCAAGCTACGTATGCCATTACGCCAACATTTGACATTACAGTTGGTACAAGATACGACATCGAACACCGTGAGCTTACCCAAAATTCGGCGTTTGAAAAAGGCGGGGTTGTGATGCCTTTAACCGCAGACAGTACTGCCAAGAAAACGTTCAATGCTTTTACCCCTAAGGTGATTTTGAGTCAAAAGTTGACAGAAAATTCGATGATTTATGGTTCGTATGCCAAAGGATTCAGGGTCGGAGGTTTTAACTTTGGTAACACCGCCAACCCTACTTACAATCCTGAAAAATCAGACAACTATGAAGTGGGCGTTAAAAATACATTCCTGAACAACCGACTTAAAATCAACCTTACTGCTTTCTATTTTCAACAAAAAGACCAGCAAGTTTCGACCTCACAAGACGGCATAAACTATGCTACGCTCAATGTGGGCGACATGGATAATTATGGATTAGAATTGGAGGCTTCGGCACTGCCTATCAAAAACCTACAGATTGATTGGACGGCTAGTACTTCTCATGCCGAATATAAAAAGTTAGAACTTTTTGATGCAGGGTCAAATGCTGTCATCAACTACAAGGGCAACAAAGCGATTAATAACCCCGCTTTGCAATCTATGCTGGCGGTTCAATATGGTTTGCCTTTATCAAAATCCGCTCAAAACCTCAAAGCCTTCCTCCGAGGAGAATTGAGGTACATTGGGGAGTATCAATTGGATTTTGTGAATGCTTATCATCAGAATGCTTACAGCATGATGAACGCCAGAGCGGGTGTAACCAGCAACCATTTTGACGTGGCCATTTGGGCTCGTAACCTCAACGACGTACGCTATATGGCTTTCGGTTATGGCTCCTACATGATGGGGACACCAAGAATGTGGGGAATAACCTTAACAGGTAAATTCTAATCTAGCATGAAAAAGGTATTTATTTTCATCCTCCTTGGTTTGGTTGTTAGTGTCAACGCTGCGCAAGCCCAAGATCGCACGATTTTAAACTTAAAAAAGCTTTACTTTCAGTGCCCTCCCTGTAATCTTCCCTGCGATACCGTTCATTTTGCGGCAGCGGGGGCTTGCTCCACTTGCGGTATGCGCTTGTATGCGGCTTATCGTGGGTACGAAAATACCCAAGGTAAACACGCTGAATACATCAATAAAAAAGTGGCCGTTTTGATTTTCCCAGGGGTTGAAATCATTGATTTTACGGGACCTTGGGAAGTTTTTGGTGCGGCAGGGATGGAAGTTTATTCGGTATCGTCCAACGACGAGGCTGTTCAAACAAGCATGGGGATGAAAATAAAGCCTGATTATACCTTCAAAAACGCCCCTGTTCCCGACATAGTTTTAGTGCCTGGTGGAAATGTTGACATTTCTGACTTGACGACCGTCGATTGGGTTTTAAAAACCAGTAAGCAGTCCCAATACACCATGTCGGTATGTACGGGGGCTTTTTACTTGGCAGCAGCTGGACTACTCGACAACCAAAAAGCAACCACCAATTATCCTGCTATTGAACAATTGCGGCAATTGGCTCCAAGTGCGACGGTGTTGGACAGCGTTCGCTTTGTTGACAATGGAAGCATCATTACTTCGGCAGGGTTATCGTCGGGAATTGACGCGGCGCTGCACTTGGTGTCGCGTTATGTGGGCAAAGCCCAAACCAAAAAAATGGCCGTGGAACTGGAATATGCTTGGAACGATGAGCAACAATTTGTGCGTGGGAAATTGGCCGACAAATACGCCCGCGACGTCTTGAATGTTTTTACGCCATTTGATTATGAGCTAACCACTTACAAAGGAGACGAACAAAAGTGGCAGGTTTCTCTCAAAGTCAATAGTCAATTGTCAAAACAGGAATTACAATCACTGGTTGAATTTCAATTAAAAGAAGCAATGGACTGGAAACCCGCAGAAGTACCGCTTCAATGGAAATTGACCAATGAAAATATCCATTGGAAGTCTATTTTAGAGCTTCAAGAAACTGCGAAAAATACTTTTGCCGTCCACTTTAACGTCCAAAAAGTTTAGATACAACTTTCTCATTTACATAACCAATTCATCAAAATGAAACAAACCAAACTCCTCTTAATCAGCCTCTTTTACTCCTGTCTTTGGGTTAACTCCTTCGCCCAAGACACCACTGGCAAAGAGCCTTCTAAGCTCAAACGGCACATGGAAATGATGAAAATCTTGATGACCAAACCCAAAGAAAATATCAAAACCATTGGGGTCTATGTGTATGATGGTTTCAATACCCTCGACGCCGTGGGGCCTTATCAAGTACTATCCCAATTGATGAAAGTGGATATATTCTTTGTGGCCAAGAAGAAAGGATTGATTAAAAACCAACGAGGCTTAGAATTTAACGTAACCAAGTCGTTTGATGAAGTACAACAGCTTGACATTCTGGTTATTCCTGGCGGTGCAAAGGAAACTTTTCTTCAAACCCAAGACCAAGAAGTACTAAACTGGATTCGGAAGATAGACCAAACCTCTGTCTATACTACCAGCGTTTGTACAGGAGCATGGATATTGGGGGCAACTGGCTTGCTAGAAGGAAAAAACGTATCAGCCAACTGGTACCGTGCCGAGGAAATTATGAAAATGTACGGCGCAAAATATCAACCCGAGCGCTATGTTCGTGACGGTAAATATTGGACTTCGGCGGGCGTAACCGCAGGTATGGACATGGCTTTGGGAATGATGAACGAACTGATGGGCGAAAAATATACCAAAGGTGTCATGTTAGACTTAGAATACGACCCAAAACCACCGTATAATGCAGGCTCTGTCAGTAAAACCGACGAAATAGTAGCCGACATGATGCTCGAAATGTACGACATGGGGATGAAAGATTATTTCACCGAAGAAAAAGAAAAAAGAGCAGAAGCGGCTCGCAAAAAACAAGTAGATGAAGGGCGCTGGCCCGAGCTCGACGATTACCATGCCGTGATGGCCCAAACCTTCCACCCTGCCGAAGAAGGCAATTTGAAACCACTTTATGCCAACGTCGAGCAATTGGCCACCAAAGCAAGTATCTTGAAAAAATCAACCATTCCTGTTAAATACCAAAAACCTGGCGTTAAAGAAAGTGTGGAAGCGCTTGAGAAAGAATCGGCCACTTTGGCAAAAATGGTCAAGAAAAAGAAGTCTGAAGATGAGCTAAAAAAGGCGATATTTGCCTTACACGACCGTTTCCACGAGGTCATGGAAAAGTGTCATCATTAACAAACCCTTTATACAAATGAAAAAAGTCTTATCGTTGTGCTTGCTTTTTGTTGCTACCAGTTTGTTTGCCCATGAGTTTTGGTTGATGCCAAGCAAATTCAAATTGAACATTGGCGAAATTTTTGATTTACAGCTATTTGTAGGCGAAGATTTTATGGGAGATATTTGGGCAAATCGCAAAAAAAGACTCTTAAAACTGACTCATTTAACCGAGGGAAATAAGCAAGATTTAACTTCAATCGCCCTCAAAAGTGATTCTTTGCCTATTCCGTTGAAATTTGAGACCGAAGGCACTCACTTGCTCACCATGGAGTCTAAAAATTCATTTATCGCCCTAGAAGCCGACAAATTCAATGACTATCTGAAAGAAGATGGCATCGAAAACATCTACGAATTGCGCCAAAAACAAGGGCAGCTCAAGCAACCATCCAAAGAATTGTACCGTCGTTGTGCCAAAACATTGATTCAAGTGGGCAACAAATACAGCGATATTTTCAAGAAAAATACCCAAATGCCTTTGGAGATTATTCCCCTCAACAATCCTTATCAGATGAAAGCGGGCGAGGCCATCAGCATCAAAGTGTTGTTTAATAACCAGCCACTTAAACACAAAATGGTGGTGGCTTGGCACAAAACAGCTACCCAAAAAACAACGCATCGAAAGCTCAAAACCGATGCCAATGGCGCGCTACAAATCAAGCTTGATAAAGCTGGGTATTGGATGATTAGCACGGTACACATGGAAGAAGTGAAAAACAACCCCGAAGCCAATTACCAAAGTTATTGGGGCAACCTCACCTTTGAACTGCAATGATCAAAAACGTTAGTCGCTTTCTATTTCGTATCCATAGCTGGTTTGGACTGGCGACGGGGGTATTTTTACTCTTGCTGGGGCTGAGTGGGTCTATTTTGGTGTTTATGGAGGAATTGGATCCGATTATTTATCGCAACTCTCTCCGTGTAAAACCCATTGGGCAACCGCTCCCCATCGACAGTCTCTATCGTATCATCACGGCTGAATACCCACAACTTGACGGAATCGCTTGGATAAATCCTGAAGCTACGCCCGAAGAATCGTATCATTTTCGGTTGTACATGAACGATACTCGCCTCATTTCGTACGATTTGGGGGCGATAAATATCAATCAATACACGGGTAAAATTTTGCGCAAAGGCCGCAGCGACGACCTCGAAGTAGGTTGGATTGAATGGATTTTCCAGTTCCACTTTTCGTTCCACCTCGGAATGCCTGGCGCCGCCCTGACGGCTATTTTTGGCCTCACGATGCTGATTTCTATCCTAACTGGAGTAGTGGTGTATCGAAAATTCATTTGGAAAGTGCTGACATTTAGGGTGAAAGTCAACCGCAAAAACTGGCGCACGGTCTCGTCCGACTTGCACCGCATCATCGGCGTATGGTCGTTGGCACTCAACGTCATCATCTTTTTTACGGGCTTTTGGATGAACCTTTTTGCCTTTGAAAAGAAAACGTGGGACAACGAAGTAATCCCCACTCCCACCAATACCCTTGCGAAAGTTTCACTTCAAAACCTGTACCAACAAGCCCTTCAAAAAGCGCCCAATTTTACGCCCAACTACGTTTATTTGCCTACACAACCTCACCGTAAGTTTAACGTCAGGGGGTATTACAACGACGAAAACCGCTTATTTTCTAGCCGAAATGCTATTCTTTTTGATGCCTACACGGGTACATTTATCGGCATTACCCGCTACGCCGATTTATCGACTTGGGAGAAAATCGAAGCGACTTTCCATCCCCTGCACGTCGGAAACTTTGGGGGTATTTTCCTCAAAATAGTCTATGTCATCGTGGGCCTCACTCCTGGCGTATTGTCAGTGACGGGATTTTTGCTCTGGTGGCGTCGTAAACGAAAAACAACAACGAACAAACACCGTACTCCAACTACTTTTGTCCAATGAAACATCTTCTTTTTATCGCAGGTCTTTTGATTTGCGCCCCACTTTTTGCCCAAAAAACGGGCTCTCTTACGTTGCAATTTCACAACAAAGTTGGCAATGAAGCCGTCGTCCTCAAAGACAAGCAATATACCAACGCCTTAGGCGAGCAGTTCAATATTACCTTTTTGCAGTATTACGTGAGCAACATTCGCCTGCTTCGTAAAGATGGCAGCGAATACGCCGTTCCGCAAGACGAAAGCTATTTTTTGATTCGCCAACAACTCCCCGAAACCCAAAACATCACCCTCAACAACGTACCCAAAGGCGACTACGTCGGAATGAGTTTTGTGATTGGGGTCGATAGCCTCCGCAGTGCCTCCGAAGTCGGCAAGCGCAAGGGCTGCTTAGACGTCGGCGGCGATGGCAAAGACATGTACTGGGCGTGGAATTCGGGGTATATCTTTGTAAAAATGGAAGGTACTTCTGCCCAAATTCCGCTGACGGGCAACCGCAAAGAACCCATTTTTTTGTACCACATCGGGCTTTTTGGCGGAATGGGCGACAAAAAAACGCTTAATAATATCAAAGTTGCGTCGTTGAATTTTGGCAAAGAAAAAGTCAAAATCAAAGCCGATAAAAACGTAGCGGTTGGCATTACAACTGACGTTTCTAAGCTATTTACGGGCACTACCAACGTAAGTTTTGCGACCAATCCAACGGTGATGGCAGGGCCTTATTCGGCCAAAATTGCGGACAATTATGCTTCCATGTTTTCGTACGAAGGGGTTCAGAAATAACATGAATACGCGTCTTACTCTTGTTGTTTTTTCTTTCGGCTTTATGCTGTTGTCCTTTTGCGGCAACCGCCAAGAGGAGCTTTTCAGCAAACCCAGCCATTTCCCCGAACCCGTCTATAAGTTTCAGGAAAATCCGCTAACGCCTGCGGGAGTTGCGTTGGGAAAAACCCTCTTTTACGACGCTTTGTTATCCAAAGACAATACGGTAAGCTGCGGAAGTTGCCACCAGCAATCGGCAGGTTTTACCCAACACGGCCACGCGTTGAGCCACGGAATCAACGACTTATTGACCAAACGTAACTCGATGCCTTTGTTCAATTTGGCTTGGTCAACCGACTTTGGCTGGGACGGCGGCGTGCATCATTTGGATTTATTCGCCATTTCTCCCCTGCAAAACCCCGCCGAAATGGACGAGTCGCTGCCCAATGTGTTGGAAAAACTCAGGTATTCAAAAACCTACCCTGCCCTGTTTGAAAAAGCCTTTGGCACCGACGAAATCAACACCGAACGTTTCCTCAAAGCTTTATCTCAATTTATGTTAACGATGGTTTCGGCCAATTCACGCTACGATAAATGGATGCGAAACGAAGGCGGCGCGCTCACCGAAACCGAGCAAGAAGGGCTTGAGCTGGTAGAACAAAAGTGCGCCCCTTGCCACTCGGGCGTGCTATTTTCGGATTTTAAGTTTAGAAACAACGGCCTACCCACGGCGGTCAATACCGACGAAGGTCGCTACGACATTACGCTTCACGACGAAGACCGTTTTAAGTTTAAAGTACCGAGTTTGCGGAATTTGACCTTTACGGCTCCTTACATGCACGACGGACGCTTGGCCACCCTCGAACAGGTGCTTGACCACTACAGTTCGGGCATCGAAAAAAGTGCTACGGTGGACCCAATTTTGGTAAAAAATGGACAAAAAGGCATTGCGTTGACTTCGGACGAAAAAGGCAAGATTATCGCTTTTCTCCAAACCCTCAACGATGAATCGTTCGCAAAAGACCCGCGATTTTCGGAGTCCGACGCTGCGCCCGCTCCCGAACTTGCCGAATTTGCCAACACCGACTGGGAAAAAGTTGACTTACGGACTGACAACTCCGTCATCAAAACAACCCTTAGCAAAGCCCTGAGTTATTACAGGGGCATCAAACAAGGGCTATTGATAGACAATGGAAAAGAATCGTCGCGCTCGGCCAAGTTGTTACTCAACCTACTCGAAAACATCGACCTTACCACCGTTGCTCCCATCCAAAAAGCGTTTTACCTAAAAGTATATCAAGACCTTGGGTTTGATACCGAACACGTAGCCGAAACCGAGTCGGTAACCCACCAACGCGATCACTTTGGCGACCTGAGTAAAAACCTATTCCGACTCATTAAGTCCTTCAAAACCAACGAAAAACCTTTGTACTATTACACCTGCCCCAAGGCAGCCAACGGCATCGGTGGATTTTGGATTTCGGAAACGCAAGACGAAAAAGGGAATCCTTTCTTTGGAAAGAATGATAAAAAATGCGGCCAAATTGTGATGACGGCGTTGGAGTAATTCTTACACTACAAATTTAAACCAATGAAAATCAAACACATACTTTTGTGCGGATGGTGCATTGCCTCTGCGTGCAGCAACCCACAAAAAGACCAAGCCGAAAAGCTTGAAAAAGAAGTAATGATGATTCACGATGCCGTTATGCCCAAAATGGGAGAACTTATTTCGCTTGAATCTGCCATCAGTAAACGCATTGCAACATTGGATAGCATTACCCAAAGCAATCCTTCGGATACGTCTTCTCAATCATCGCTCAAAAAAGCATTTCAACTAGGCAGCCAGCTCAAAAAAGCAGACGATGGAATGATGGATTGGATGCACCACTACAAGGGTGATTCACTCAAAAAACTCGCTCCCGAAGAGGCCATTAAGGCATTAACCAACGAAAAAATCAAAATTGAGCAAGTAAGCGACGACATGCTCAAAAGCATAGAGGAAGCTCGGAGATTTTTGAAACAACCATAAAAAGGCGCAATACAATTTTACGGGGAAGAAATAAGCGACGATGCTGGCTCGACTATTCGAGCGAGCATCTTATTACTTATCGCCGTAGTGATGTTTAAAGGCTTGCGGTGTGAACAGAATGTTTCTTGACGAGTTCATCGAATTCTTCAGGAGTAAAAGAAATTACGTTACCATTTTCCACAGATTCAATTCCTTTTTTAATTTTTTCAACTAAATAAGGATTAGCCATTATAGCCTCTGTCTCGTCCAGTTCTGTCTCTTCAATCTCAATTTTTATTTTAATCGGGCTTTTACTACGACTGAACTGAGCTTTAATACGGCGAAAAAGCTGATAGTCAAATTCGGCCTCGGTAAGTTGATATGTTACAGTCATTTCTCTATTTTTTTTAACAAATTTAACGAAAAACCTTGTAACCAGACATTCGTCTTTACGGCTTTGTAATTTATACCAACAAAAATGCCCTCGCTGAAAACGAGGGCATTTTTGTTATTGATTACTTTCCAACTTAAATATATGTTTCATCAGCACCCATTTTTCGCCTTCTTTGGCCATGGGCAACGCTTGCTGATAGTTCCACATCAATGCTTCCCACGCTTGTACCGCAGGATTTGCGGCATCGGCTGCTCCTTTTGCTTCAAATGAAAAATCCTCGGTGGTTTCCATTATCATAAAAAGGCGATTTCCGACCCGATAAATCTCCATGTCCGTTATTCCCGATGAGACAATACTCTCAGTAATAGCAGGCTGAAGCTTTTCGTGATACTTCTCGTATTCAGCTATTAGTACGGGATCATCCTTTAAATCAAGGGCGAGGCAATAGCGTGGCATCTGAGTTGCTGTGGTTTATTTTCCAAAAAGACCACCTAACAAGCCACCAAGGCCACCTGCACCACCAGCGTTGCCTGAGTTTCCACCCAAAAGGCTACCGCCAATGCGCATCACATCGTTCATGTCTAATTTACCATCAGCAAGGGCATAGCCAATTTGGTTAAAATCAAAACCGCCTTGTTGCTGCTGAGGAGCTTGTCCTTGTCCACCCAACAACGACCCCATGATACCACCAAAGTCCATGCTGTTATCGTTAGGATTACTTGTTTTTGAAATCATTGAGCTAAGCACTCCTGGAAGCACTTGCGCGATGATATTTCCTGCTGCGCTGTTCGATAAGCCAAATTTCTCCATCAAGCTACCAATCGCGTTTTGAGCAATTCCAGCCACAATTGGATTGTTCATTAGGCTTCCACCTTGTCCAGCTTGACCTGACAAAAGGCCCATCAAGCCGCTCAAATTTCCGCCTTGCGCTTCGTTTTGCAAGCCTCCCACGACCGATTGGAACACTGTTTGCATGGCAGCATTGTTATTCTGATTAGGGATGGCAGGGTTATTAACGATGGCGTCCTGAGAATTGTCTTGAATAAGACTCATTAATTGCTCTAACATTGTCTTGAAAAAGTTTTAAGTTTGGCTCAAATTTAGAGATAATTTTAAAATGGAAAACATCCAAAAAGAGAATCTTGAGAATATCCCTCCCGTTGTTTCCGATATTGAGACGCAATGGCAGGCAGAAGTCACTAATTTATTGCCTAATTTGTTGTATCCTAGCGAATCGGATGAACCTTTGGAATGGATTGATATTGCACAGGCACAACCATCACCGTTGACAATCAACAACTTATTGGTATATCTTTCCGTCCCATTAGATACCTTTGTGGAGGAAATGAGTGTCGAAAATTTTTGGACTCCCGTCACCACAATAGAAGAATGGTACGAAGAAGAAGAGCGCCAAACGGTCGCACAATTTTTACAACTTAAAAGTTTATTGGAAACCCATTTGAAAAATTTCCAAGCTTTTAGAGTAGGACAAACTGAAATTGACCTGTATTTACTAGGACAGACTGCCAACGACCAATGGGCAGGTTTAAAAACCAAAGTAATCGAAACATAAATCAAACCACCATAACATTTATTATTTTTTGAATACCATGTACCAAGACGCCACAATTTCAGAAATTAACGAAGCGATGCAGCGCGCCTACGCGGCTTTTTTGGAATATCGCCACAAAAGCGGTAAAGAAAAAGCCACGTTTATTCGGGCCGTTGCCGACGAAATAGAAGCCCTCGGAGAGGCTGTCATTGAAGTAGCCATGCGCGAAACGCACCTGCCGTCGGTGCGCTTAACGGGCGAACGCGGACGTACCTGTAACCAACTTCGCAACATTGCTGATGTGGTTGCGGAGGGCTCATGGGTGGATGCCACCATCGACACGGCCATTCCTGACCGCCTACCATTACCAAAACCAGATATTCGCAATATGCTCGTTCCCATCGGGCCAGTCGTGGTATTTGGGGCAAGTAATTTTCCATTTGCTTACTCAACAGCGGGTGTTGACCCCGCAGCGGCTTGGGGTGCGGGTTGCCCTGTAGTCCTAAAAGCCCACCCTGCTCACCCCGAAACGTCTGAGATGGTGGCGGGTGCGGTTCGCAAAGCGATTAAAAAAACGGGTATGCCACAAGGGCTTTTTGAGCACTTGCAAGGAGCGGGTTTTGAAGTTGGGAAAGCGCTTGTATTGCACCCCAAAACGGCCGCAGTGGGTTTCACGGGCTCTTACGTGGGAGGAAAAGCCTTGTTTGACTTGGCTAACCAACGTCCCGTACCTATTCCTGTTTTTGCCGAAATGGGCAGTACCAATCCCGTTTTCCTCCTACCTGACGCCCTTGATAAAGAAGCAGTAAAATACGCAAAACTCTATGCAGGTTCTATCACAGGAGGTATGGGGCAGTTTTGTACCAAACCAGGCTTGATTATTGGGGTAGAAGGCGAAGGACTCGATACGTTTAGCACAACCCTTGCCAACGAAATCCGTCAAATCGCTCCTGTACCTATGTTACACGCGGGAATTGCGAAAGCATTCCGTGCCAAACGCAGTGAAGTCATTGGCCACGAAGCCGTAACGATAGACGCTGAAACCGAAGGAACTTACCAAGATTTAGACGGTATCCCGTCGGTAGCTTCGGTCAATGGTGATGACTTTTTACAAAACACGACCCTGCATCAAGAAGTGTTTGGGCCTTTTTCATTGATTATCAAGTGCAAAGACACGGCCGAAATGAACGACATCATCGAACATTTGGAAGGACAGCTTACCTGCACCGTCATTGGAACCGACACCGACCTCGCCAACGCCGCCGATTTGATTGCAGCCGTGAGCCTTTTGTGCGGTCGGGTACTTCTCAATGGCGTTCCGACGGGTGTAGAAGTTTGCGCAGCGATGCAGCACGGTGGGCCTTTCCCTGCCAGTACCGACGGTCGTTTTGGTTCGGTAGGCGCTCATGCCATCAAGCGTTTTGTGCGTCCGTTGGCGTACCAAAACTTTCCGCAATACCTTCTCCCTGACGAGCTCAAAGACGGAAACCCATTAGGAATCTGGAGAATGGTAAATGCGAATTGGGAAAAGTAATTAAAAATAAAAGGCCAAGAGCAAATTGCAAGGGGCAAAATAAAAGGTGCTTAGAAATTTCTAAGCACCTTTTATTTTGCCGTTCCTGTCTGATTTTTCGTCCTTCATCCCGAAAGACTTGAATCCTCACCCAATGTCGCTTATTTTCGTTTCAACAATTTAACCTTAACTACTGATAGATATGATTGCTTTTGGAATAATTGCTGTACTCGCTTTTTTACTCGTTTGGATGACCATCAAGGTGGTTCCACAGCAAACCGCTTTCGTGGTCGTGTCCTGCTCCCCTAAGCCGCAACCGCTTTAAAGTAGAGATTTTGATTTTTGTCAATAAACTGTTGTGGGGTTAAATATCCCAGTGCTGAATGCGGTCTATCAAAGTTATAACTGTTCCACCAGATG
>Ga0209794_1000760_pt1 | contig 36155 bp, 40 predicted proteins | sample EBPBio232013_DNA_FD_185869 | JGI IMG/M metagenome (GOLD analysis project Ga0209794, IMG submission 185869) | Wastewater treatment Type I Accumulibacter community from EBPR Bioreactor in Madison, WI, USA - Reactor 1_5/23/2013_ DNA (SPAdes)... | ecosystem: Engineered > Bioreactor > EBPR >... | reverse complement strand
CGTCTTCGCCGTCAACGCCCTGCCGGCGGGCGCCGAGGTGCTGGCCGAGACCTTCGCCGGGCGGCGCGGTCTTGCCGGTGCGGACCGCTTCGCCTTCGGCTCGTGGTCGACGCTGTCGACGGGCTCGCCGACGCTCGACGAGGCGCTCGTCTCCTTCGACTGCCGGCTTGCCGAAGTCCGGCCGGTGGCGACCCACATCATCGTCATCGGGCAGGTCGTCGCCGTGCGCGTCGGTCCGGCCGGGGCGGCGCTCGCCTATTTCGACCGCGCCTACCGGCCGATCCCGCGCTGAGGCGCGATTTTAAGGTAAACAAACGGTTTCGATTGTGTCCCGTCCCGATCGCGGGAACATGCGCCCACGCCTCTGAACGACGGCGGGGAGGGATGCATGAACGGGCTGTTCGCGCGGCCGGCCAGCGGCGCATCGATAGCGATCGCGACCTTCTGGGCGCTGGTCTTCCTGATCGACGGCCTGATGCGCCTGCTGCTGGCCGACGACAACTGGCTGATCCGGGCGCTCGGCACCGACATCGTGCCGCAGACGGCGCGCATCTTCGCCGGCATGGGCTGGCCGCTCGGCAAGGTGCGGATGATCGTGCCCTTCGCCGGGGCATGGGAAATCGCCATCGCGATGTTCCTGATCGGCGCGCTCTACGAACAGATGACCCACGACAGCGACGATCTCGTGCCGGGATCGGCCATGCTGATCCTCGGCCTGTCGATGGCGGTGACGACGGTCGCCATCGTGCTCGTCGCGGCGGTGCTGGCGCGCGAGACGGCGCCGGTTCTCGCGACGCTCTGGTGGCCGACGGCGCTGCTGCTCGCCTCGCTCGTGGCCGTGATCGCCGAGCGCCTTCATGCCGAGGAGCACCCGCTCTGGCAGGCGGCGCCTGAGGTCGCGGCGCCGCTCGAGCCGTTCCACCGGCGCTGATCAGGCAGGTTCGTGCCGATCAGGTCTTGATGCCGAGTTCGGCGAAGACCTCCTTCGCCTCCTTCACCGCGGTATTGGCGGCGGGAACGCCGGCATAGACGGCGATCTGCAGGCAGACCTCCTTGATATCGTCGGTGGTGACGCCATTGGCGAAGGAAGCGCGGCAGTGCAGCCGGAATTCCTCCCAGCGGCCGAGCGAGGCGGTCATGGCGAGGACGAGGAAGCTGCGGGTCTTGCGGTCGAGGCCGGGCCGGGTCCAGATCTCGCCCCATGCATAGCGGGTGATCAGATCCTGGAACTCGGTGGTGAAGCTGTCGCGGGCCGCGAGCGACCTGTCGACATGGGCATCGCCCAGCACCGCGCGGCGGACCGCGAGGCCCTTCTCGAAACGTTCCTTCTCGTCCATGGGGCGACTTCCTCCGTGATTGCCCGATAGGCGGCAGCATAGAGATGGCCGCCGCTTTCATTGCTATTCAATTCCTGCGATAATCGAACCATGCCCACGAGGGACAAGCCGATCTCCATTGCCGAGGCGATCTCGCCGGCTCCGCCAGAGCCTGCTGCCGATGTACAGGCATGGCACATGGACAAGGTGAGGGAGCGACGCGAGGCGGCCGATGCCGGGCGTTTCGCCTCCGCCGACGCTGTCAAAGCCGTGATCCGCAAATTCGTCCCCAATGGATGAAGTCGTCTGGCTGGACGATGCGCTGCGCGATCTCGACGACATAGGTTCCCACATCGCCTTCGATAGTCCGCGTGCTGCCGAGCACATTGTACGCCGTATCGTCGAGGCCGTGGCGATGCTCGCCTGGCATCCCAAGCTCGGACGCGTCCTGATGGATGGCGATACCCGTCGGCTCACCATCACGGGGACGCCCTACATCGCCTTCTATCGGCTCCGCACGAGAATCGAGGTCCTCGCCGTGCTGCACGGCGCGCGCCAATGGCCGGACAGGTTCGGGATGTAGTTTTTGATCCTCTCCCGATCGTCCGGGCCTTTGCTGCGTCCTCAAGTTGCTCCGTTCAGCGCCGCAGGAACTGCATCACCGCATCGGTGAAGGCCTTTTCCTGCTCGATGTTCGAGAGATGCGCGGCGTCCAGTTCGACATAGGCGGCGCCGGGGATGGCGGCGGCGATCTCGCGCCCCTTGGCGGCGGGGGTGGAGCCGTCATGGGTGCCGGCGATCACCAGAACCGGATTGGTGATGGAGCGGATCGGCCAGCGCTGGTCCATGTCGCGGATGGCGGAGGAGCAGGCGGCGTAGCCCTCCGGCGGCGTGGTGTTCAGCATATCGACCACGCGGGCGACTGCCGCCTTGTCCGCCTCCTGGAAGCGCCTGGTGAACCAGCGGTCGACGATGGTGGGGATGAGCGGGCCGAGGCCCTTGGTCTTCACCACTGCGATGCGCTGGTTCCAGAGCTCGGGCGGGCCCATGCCCGCCGAGGTGTTGCAGAGCACGACGCGGCCGAAGCGGTCGCGGTGATGGGTGGCCGCCCACATGCCGCTCATGCCGCCCATGGAGAGGCCGCACCAGTCGGCCCGGGCGATGTTCAGATGATCGAGCAGTTCGACGGCGTCGCAGGTGAGGCGGGCGAAGCTGGTGGGCCCGACGCGCAGTTCGCTCTCGCCATGGCCGCGCTTGTCGTAGCGCAGGACGCGGAAGTCTTGCGCGAAGGCGGCCATCTGCGGGTCCCACATTTCGAGGCGGGTGCCGAGCGAATTGGACAGCAGCAGGACCGGCCTGTCGCCGCCGGTATCCTCGTAGCGCAGCGACAGCCCGTCGGACGTGGTGAAGCGCGGCATGGTTCTCTCCCGGGAATCTTCGCGGAACACTAGGTCACGCCGCCGCCAAAGCAACGGGCGGGAGGTCTGCAGGCACCACATCCGGCTCTCGTCGGATGCGCCGGGTTTCGTCTTGACGCTTTCTTGAGAACGGGTCCAAAGTGCAAAAATCTGCAAATGACCCGCTATTCCGGGATCAGCGCGGACGGCCAAAACAAAAACCAGGCCGAAAGCGCCCGTTGTCGAACGATTTTCGAGGAGGAACGCCCATGCCGACGGTGACCCTGACGGTCAACGGACGCCAGGTTTCGGCCGACGTCGATGCCCGAACCCTTCTGGTCCAGTTCCTGCGCGAGAATCTGCGCCTGACCGGTACCCATGTCGGCTGCGACACGTCGCAGTGCGGCGCCTGCGTCGTCCATGTCGACGGCAAGGCCGTCAAGTCCTGCACCACCTTCGCGGTGCAGTGCGAGGGCGCCGATGTCGTGACCATCGAGGGGCTGGCCAAGGACGGCAAGCTGCACCCGATGCAGGAGGCCTTCCGCGAGCATCACGGCCTCCAGTGCGGCTTCTGCACGCCGGGCATGATCATGTCGGCGGTCGACATCGTGAACCGCAAGGGCGCGGTGGACGAGGCGACCATCCGCGAGGAGCTGGAAGGCAATATCTGCCGCTGCACCGGCTACCACAACATCGTCCGCGCCGTGGAGGCGGGAGCGCTCGCCATGACCGGCAAGGCGCCCGCACGGCAGGCGGCGGAATAAACGGCGCCACAAGCCGAAACCGCAACCCGCCTGTCCGTTCCAGAGGTCCTTAGGGAGGATCCGCCATGACCGTCACTGCCATCGGCTCCGCAGTTCGCCGCAAGGAAGACCACCGCTTCATCACCGGCAAGGGCCAGTATACCGACGACATCAACCGCCCCGGCCAGACCCACGCTTACTTTCTGCGTTCGCCGCACGCGCACGCGACGCTGAAAAAGGTCGATATCGCCAGGGCGAAGACGATGCCGGGCGTCGTCGCGATCTATACCGGCGACGATGTCGCGGCCGACAAGGTCGGCGGGCTCATCTGCGGCTGGATGATCCATTCCAAGGACGGCACGCCGATGCGGGCGGGGCCGCATCCGATCCTCGCGCAGGGCAAGGTGCGCTATGTCGGCGACCATGTCGCCGTGGTGGTCGCCGAGACGCTCGCCCAGGCCAAGGACGCGGCCGAGGCGATCGACGTCGATTACGGCGTGCTGCCGGCCAATGTCGACACGGCCGGCGCACAGGCCAAGGGTGCGCCGGAGGTTCATTCGGAAGCGCCGAACAACACGGTCTATGACTGGCATATCGGCGACAAGGCCGCGACGGAAGCGGCGTTCAAGGCCGCCAAGCACGTCACCAAGCTCGACATCGTCAACAACCGCCTCGTGCCGAACGCCATGGAGCCGCGGGCGGCGGTGGGCGAGTACGACGCCGGCAACGACGCGCTGACGCTCTACACGACCAGCCAGAACCCACACGTGGCGCGGCTGATCATGTCGGCCTTCCTCGGCATCGCGCCCGAGCACAAGCTGCGCGTGATCGCGCCCGATGTCGGCGGCGGTTTCGGCTCGAAGATCTTCGTCTATGCCGAGGAGACGGTCTGCGTCTGGGCCGCGCGCAAGTGCGGACGGCCGGTGAAATGGACCGCCGACCGCACCGAGGAGTTCCTCTGCGTCGCCCATGGCCGCGACCACGTCACGCGCGCCGAACTGGCGACCGACGCCGAGGGCAAGATCACCGGCCTGCGCGTCAAGACCATCGCCAATATGGGCGCGTATCTCTCGACCTTCGCCTCGTCGGTGCCGACCTATCTGTACGCGACGCTGCTGTCGGGCCAGTACGCCATCCCGAACATCTATGCCGAGGTGGACGCGGTCTACACCAACACCTCGCCGGTCGATGCCTATCGCGGGGCAGGGCGGCCGGAAGCGACCTTCGTGGTGGAGCGCCTCGTCGAGGCGGCTGCGCGCGAGATCGGCATGGACCCGGCGGCGTTCCGCAAGCGCAACTTCGTGTCGAAGTTCCCGCACCAGACGCCGGTGATCATGAATTACGACGCCGGCGACTACAAAGCCTCGCTGGTCAAGGCCATGGACATGGCCGACGTGAAGGGCTTCGGCAAGCGCAAGCGCGAGGCGGCCAAGCAGGGCAAGCTGCGCGGCCTCGGCTATTCCACCTATATCGAGGCCTGCGGCATCGCGCCGTCGCAGGCGGTCGGCTCGCTGGGGGCCGGCGTCGGCTTGTGGGAATCGGCGGAAGTGCGAGTCAATCCAGTGGGAACGGTCGAGGTCCTCACCGGGTCTCACAGCCACGGGCAGGGCCACGAGACGACCTTCGCGCAGCTCGTTTCCTCGCGGCTCGGCATTTCAATCGACAATGTCTCCATCGTCCACGGCGACACCGACAAGGTGCAGTTCGGCATGGGCACCTACGGCTCGCGCTCGGGCGCGGTCGGCATGTCGGCCATCTCCAAGGCGCTCGACAAGATCGAGGCCAAGGCCAAGAAGGTCGCCGCCCACGTGCTGGAGGCCGCCGAGGCCGACATCGACTTCAAGGACGGCCAGTTCACCGTGAAGGGCACCGACAAGTCGGTGGATTTCGGCACGGTGGCGCTGAATGCCTACATCGCCCACAAGTTCAACCCGCAGGAGCTGGAGCCGGGCCTGAAGGAGGGATCGTTCTACGACCCCACCAACTTCACCTTCCCGGCCGGCTGCCACATCTGCGAGATCGAGGTGGACCAGGAGACCGGGGTCGCGTCGATCGTCAAATGGACGGCGGTGGACGATTTCGGCAACGTCATCAATCCGATGATCGTCGAGGGCCAGGTCCATGGCGGCATCGCGCAGGGCGTCGGCCAGGCGCTGCTGGAAAGCGCGATCTACAACAAGGACGGCCAGCTCGTGACCGCCTCGTTCATGGACTACGCCATGCCGCGCGCCCACGATCTGCCGTCCTTCGATGTCGGCATGACCGTGACGCCCTGTCCCTCCAATCCGCTGGGCATCAAGGGCTGCGGCGAGGCGGGAGCCATCGCATCGCCGCCGGCCGTCATCAACGCGCTGACCGACGCGCTCGGCACGGAGAACGTGCCGATGCCGGCGACGCCGCAGGTGCTGTGGCAGGTCATCCAGCGTCAGTCGAAAATGGCCAAGGCGGCCGAGTAAGGTTCGGGAGAGGCTCAGATGTATCCCTTCAAGTACCACAAGGCCGCCACCGTCCGCGGCGCCGTTGCGATCCTCAAGAAGGCCGAGGAGCCGAAGCTCCTTGCCGGTGGGCAGACGCTGATCCCGACCATGAAGCAGCGGCTCGCCAGCCCCAAGGCGCTGGTGGACCTCGCCGGCGCGGGGCTCTCGGGCATCGAGCAGAAGGGCCGCACCATCGTCATCGGCGCGATGACCACCCATGCGGAGGTCGCCAACTCGGCCGTGGTGCAGGCCGCGATCCCGGCGCTCGCCAAGCTCGCCGGCCATATCGGCGATCCGCAGGTGCGCCATCGCGGCACGATCGGCGGTTCGGTCGCCAACAACGATCCGGCGGCGGACTATCCGGCGGCGCTGATGGCGCTGGGCGCAACCGTGCACACCAACAAGCGCAAGCTGGCGGCCGAGGAGTTCTTCGCCGGCCTGTTCTCGACGGCGCTGGACGAGGACGAGATCGTCACCAAGGTCGCTTTCCCGGTGCCGGGCAAGGCGGGCTATGTGAAGTTCCCCAACCCGGCCTCGCGCTACGCCATCGTCGGCGTCTTCGTCGCCAAGAAGGGCCGTTCCGTGCGCGTCGCGGTGACGGGCGCGGGTTCGGACGGCGTGTTCCGCCACGAGGCGATGGAGGAGGCGCTGGGCAAGCGCTTCAACCCGAAATCGCTCGACGGGATCGCGACGCCGGCCGGCAACCTCAACGGCGATATCCACGCCTCGGCGGAATATCGCGCGCACCTGATCGGCGTGATCGCGAAGCGGGCGGTGGCGGCTGCGGCCTGACACCCGCTATTCTCCGGAATTGCCGAGGGCCGGGCGATCGCCGTCCGGCCCTCGTTGCGTTTGAGCGCGGGGAGCGCGGCCGATGATGCTCGACACGTCCGTCCTTCTCACCCTGACGCTGATGTGGCTGGTGATCGTGCCGACGCCGGGGGCGAACTCCCTGCTGGTCACGCATCTGGCGGTGACGCGCCCCGCCCAGGACGTCGCCTTCGCGCTGGCCGGCAATCTCGCGGGCGTCGCCATGCTGGCGCTGCTTGCGCTGTTCGGCTGGGCAGCGCTGCTGCAACTGTTCCCGTGGCTGAGGCTGGCGGTGACGATTTTCGGCGCGCTCTATCTCGTCTGGTTCGGCGCACGGCTGGTGAGGCGCAGCCTGACGCCTGCCGCGACCGCCGCCGCCGGATCGGATGGCGCGGAGGCGGGCGGCGCGCGGCGCATGGTGCTGCTCGGCCTCGTCACGGCCCTGTCCAACGCGCAGGCGATCATCTTCATCACCTCGATCTTCGCGGTGTCCGGCGTGCTGAATGCCGGCGTCGCGACCGGCCTTGCGGCCATTCTCATCATGATCACCTGCAACGGCCTCTATCTCTCCACGCTTGCCTGGCTGTTCCAGCGGCCGGCGGTCAGGCGCTTCTACCAGCGGTTCCGGCGGGTTCTGGAGGGAACGGTCGGCGCGCTGTTCGCGGTCTTCGGCGGCCGGCTGCTGCTGCGCGAACTGGTTCGCTGACGGGCGGGTGGCGGTTGTCCGGCGTTCATCTCCCGGCTTGCCGTTTGCCGGTTCCACGCCGCAAAATCGCCTGATCGGCCGCTGCATGATCGCAATCTGGTCCGCTCCAATTCCAGGGTCCCGAGGCATGAACCCCCGTCTTGCCGCCTTCGGCCTCGTTCTGGCCGCTCCCTTCGCCATCCAGCCGGTCGCCGCACAGAGCGCCGGCCAGATTTCGGCCGACTACGCGGTCAGCTTCCTCGGCATGTCGATCGGCTCGGGCACGATGGTCTCGACCACGGACGGGCGCAGCTACCGCACGACGCTGAACGCCAGGGTCACCGGCATGGCCGCGATGTTCTCCGGCGGTTCGGGCACGGCGAGCGCCTCCGGGCAGATCGCAGGCGCGAACCCTGTCCCCGCCAATTATTCGGTCGAGGTGCGTTCGGGCGGCAAGACCGAGACGACGCAGATCGGCATGGCGGGCGGCAATGTCGCTTCCGTCGTGCGCAATCCCGACAAGCCGCCGCATACACGGGCGACGCCGGTGCTGCCCGAGCATCTGCGCGGCGTGGTCGATCCGCTGTCGGCCGGCATTTTCGTTGCCGGCGGCTCCGGCCCGGTGACAGGGGCTGCCGCCTGCGACCGGCGCTCGCGCATCTATAACGGCGTGGTGCGTTTCGACCTGATCTATTCCTTCGCCGAGACCCGTCAGGTCGATATCGGCGGCTACAAGGGCGAGGCGGCCGTCTGCCGCGTGCGGTTCGAGCCGGTTGCCGGCTATCGCGCCGACCGCTCGGACATCGCGGCGGCGCGGCGGCGTTCGGCCGAGGTGATCCTCGTGCCGGTCGCGGGCACGCGGACGCTGATCCCCGCGAAGATCACGCTGTCCACCGGCTACGGCACCGGCATCGCCGAGGCGACGCGCCTCGCGCTCAATCCCGGCCAGCCCGCCGCGCGGCGCGCCTCTGCGGATTGAGGCTCTCGCGAAGGCTGTCCGCTGCGCTATGGTGGGACCAGCAGCCGGAGCGCCTTCGTGACATCGCCTTCCCAGCAGAACCTTCCCGCTTCCATCGACGAGACGCTGGCGCTGCTGAAGCGCGGCCAGTACGTGGCCGACCGGTCGCTGGCGACCGTCCTGTTCCTTGCCCTGAAGATGGGCCGGCCGATCCTCCTCGAAGGCGAGGCGGGCGTCGGCAAGACCGAGATCGCCAAGGTTCTGGCGGCGACGCTCGGGCGCAGCCTCATCCGCTTGCAATGCTACGAGGGGCTGGACGTCTCCGCCGCCGTCTACGAGTGGAACTATGCCGCGCAGATGATCGCCATCCGCCTTGCCGAGGCGGAGGGGGCGGTCGACCGCGAGCAGCTCTCGGCCGGCATCTTCTCCGAGCGCTATCTGGTCAAGCGGCCGCTGCTGCAGGCGCTGGAGCCGGACATGCGCGGTCCGCCAGTGCTGCTGATCGACGAACTCGACCGCACCGACGAGGCATTCGAGGCCTTTTTGCTGGAGGTTCTGTCGGATTTTCAGGTGACGGTGCCCGAACTCGGCACGATCAGGGCGCCGGCCGCGCCCATCGTCATCGTCACCTCCAACCGCACGCGCGAAATCCACGACGCGTTGAAGCGTCGCTGCCTCTATCACTGGGTGGATTACCCGGATGCGGCGCGTGAACTCGCCATCCTCAAGGCCAAGGCGCCGGGCGCGCCGGAAAAGCTGACGAAGGAAATCGTCGCCTTCGTGCAGCGCCTCAGGAAATCCGACCTGTTCAAGGTGCCGGGCGTCGCGGAGACCATCGACTGGGCGACGGCGCTGACCGAGCTCGATGCGGTCGGCCTCGACCCGCAGGGCGTCACCGATACGCTGGGCGTGCTGCTCAAATATCAGGACGACATCCAGAAGATGCAGGGCGGCGAGGCCAAGGCCATTCTCGACGAGGTGAGGGCGGGGCGGTGACGAATGGCTGGGCTCCGCTCGACCTTTCCCGTCATGCCCGGCCTTGTGCCGGGCATCCACGACTTCCTTTTGATGTCATGTTCAAGTCGTGGATGGCCGGCATAGCCGAGGCCCTGCCTCGGCGTTCAACATTCAAGAGCGGCGGCCTCCGGGCCGCCGATGGCCCGGCCATGACGGACAAGTTTCCGCCGCCTTGGCGAGCGGACATCTGATGCCCCACGCGCTGCCCGAGAACATCGCCCATTTCGCCCGCGCGCTGCGGGTCGCGGGCCTGCCCGTCGGGCCCGGCACGGTGCTGGACGCCATCGCGGCGGTCGAGGCGGCGGGGATCGGCTCGCGCGACGATTTCTACTGGACGCTGCATTCCGTCTTCGTGACGAAGCACGAGCATTCCGTCATCTTCCGCACCGCCTTCGAGATCTTCTGGAAGCGGCGGCACCTGATGGAGAAGCTGCTGTCCATCCTGATGCCGGTCGCCCATGCACCGGAGCGCAAACCCGACCCGGTGTCGCTGCGCCTGCAGGAGGCCTTCTTCAGGGATGTCGAGAGCGTGCCGGTGGAACGGCCGGAGATCGAGGTCGACGCGCGGTTCACCGTTTCCGATGTCGAGGTGCTCGGCACCAAGGACTTCGCGCAGATGACGGCCGCCGAGATCGCCGAGGCGAACCGGCGGGTGGCGGCGCTGGTCCTGCCCGACGACGCCGTGCCGACGCGGCGGCTGGCGCCCGATCCCCGCGGCCACCGGATCGACATCCGCCGGACGCTCCGCCGCTCGATCGGGGAGGGCGGCGGCATCATCGATCTCGCCCGGCGAGGGCGGAAGGACAAGCACCCGCCGCTGGTCGTGCTCTGCGACATTTCCGGGTCGATGAGCCAGTACACACGGGTGATGCTGCACTTCATTCACGCGCTGATGGAGAAGCGTGCACGCGTGCATGCCTTCACCTTCGGCACGCGGCTGACCAACATCACGCGGATGCTCAAGGCCAAGGACCCCGACGAGGCGCTGGCCGCCTGCACGGCGGCGGTGCAGGACTGGTCGGGCGGCACGCGCATTGCGCCCTCGCTCCACGCCTTCAACAAGCTGTGGTCGCGCCGGGTGCTGACCGGCGGGGCGGTCGTGCTGCTGGTCACGGACGGGCTGGAACGCGATGGTAGCGGTGACCTCGCGCGCGAGGCGGACCGGCTGCACCGCTCCTGCCGGCGGCTGGTCTGGCTCAATCCGCTGCTGCGCTACGACGGTTTCGAGGCCAAGGCCTCCGGCATCCGCACGCTGCTGCCGCATGTCGACGAGTTCCGCACCATCCACAATATCGCGGCGGTGGCCGACCTCGTCACCGCGCTCGATGCGCGCCGGGCGGATCGCTCCCATGATCCGCGGCTGTGGCTGAAGGCGGCGTGAGCCCATCCGCGTAAGGGGAAGCGCGCCAGCCTCGCTCGTGCAATGCAACGCCTGCCCTTGCGCCGAGGCGATGATCATCCGATGTCTTGTGAAATTGGACCCTTTCCAAGGAGGCGCCCATGCTGTCGACCGACGAGGACATCCTGAGCCAGGCGGAAGCCTGGGCGAAGGCCGGCAAGGGCGTGGCGGTGGCGACTGTCGTGGAGACGTGGGGATCGGCGCCGCGTCCCGTCGGCTCGCATCTGGTCATCGACGAGGAGGGCACCTTCCTCGGCTCCGTGTCCGGCGGTTGCGTCGAGGGCGAGGTGGTGACCGAGGCGCTCGACGTGATCGGCTCCGGCAAGGCGAAGCTGCTGGAATTCGGCGTCGCCGACGAGACGGCATGGCGGGCGGGCCTGTCCTGCGGCGGCCGCATCGCCGTTTACGTCGAGAAGGTCGGCTGATGGACCTGAAACTGCTCTCCGCGCTGAATGCGGCGCGGGCGGACCGCAAGGCGGCGGTGCTGGTCACCGACCTCGACGGCGCGGCGCCCGCCCGGCTGGTCACCGACGCGAATTTGGCCGGAGACGCGCTGGAGGAGCCGATCCGCGCTGCCTTGCGCTCCGGCAAGAGCGGCGTCGTCGGCGAGACGCGCGTGTTTCTGACCGTGCAGGTGCCGCCCGCGCAGATGGTGATCATCGGGGCGGTCCATATCAGCCAGGCGCTGGTGCCGATGGCCCGCCAGCTCGGCTACGATCCGGTGATCGTCGATCCGCGCACCGCCTTCGCGACGCCGGAGCGCTTCCCCGACGTGGCGCTGAAGGCGGAATGGCCCGACGTGGCGCTTCCCCCCCTCGGGGTGGACCGCTACACCGCCTTCATCGCGCTGACCCACGATCCCAAGATCGACGATCCCGCGCTGCTGCATGCCTTCGAGAAGGACTGCTTCTATATCGGCGCGCTCGGCTCCCGCCGCACCCATGCCAAGCGCGTCGAGCGGCTGACGGCGGCCGGGGCTTCGCCTGAGGCGGTGGCGCGCATCAAGGCGCCGGTCGGTCTCAATATCGGAGCGATCTCGCCGGCCGAAATCGCCGTGTCGATCCTCGCCGAGGTGACGCAGGCGTGGCGGCAGGGGATCGCGTGAGGACGTGACGGGCATCGCGCCATGAAGTTCGGACCCGTTCCCGTCGCCGAGGCTCTGGGCGGCGTCGTCGCCCATGCGGTGCGTTCCGGCGGCCTCGTGCTCAAGAAGGGCGCGGTGGTCCGCGAGGCGGAGATCGCGGCGCTGAAGGCGGCAGGCATCGACACCGTGACGGTGGCGATGGTCGAGGGCGGCGATATCGGCGAGGACGAGGCCGCGGGGCGGATCGCCGCGGCGGTTGCCGGGGATGGCGTCAGGGTCGATGCGGCCTTCACGGGACGCGCCAACCTGTTCGCGGAGGTCGCGGGCGTGCTGGTCGTCGAGCGCGACGGCATCGACGCCGTCAACCGGATCGACGAGGCGATCACGCTGGCGACCCTGCCGGCCTTCGCCGCGGTCGAGCCGGGCGAAATGATCGCAACCGTCAAGATCATCCCCTATGCCGCGTCCGGCGACGCGGTGGAGAGGGCCGCCGGACCGCGCCCCCTGATCCGCGTCGCGCCCTTCGTGCTGAAGCGCGTCGCGGTGATATCGACGCTGCTGCCGGGCCTTGCCGACAAGGTCGTCGACAAGACCTTGCGGGTGACCGCCGAGCGGCTGGCGCCGGCCGGCGCTTCCATCGTCTCCGAGCGGCGCGTGCCGCACGAGGCCGAAGCGCTGTGCAAGGCGATTGAGGCGGCGAGGACCGAGGGCGCCGACCTCGTGCTCGTCTTCGGCGCTTCCGCCATCGCCGACCGGCGCGACGTGATCCCGGCCGCGCTGGAGGCGGCCGGCGGGCGGATCGCCCATTTCGGCATGCCGGTCGACCCCGGCAACCTGCTGCTGGTCGGCGATCTCGGCGGCGCGCCGGTGATCGGCGCGCCGGGCTGCGCGCGGTCGCCCAAGGAAAACGGCTTCGACTGGGTGCTGATGCGGCTGCTCGCGGGGCTGCCGGTCTCCAAGGCCGACATCACCGGGATGGGCGTCGGCGGACTGCTGATGGAGATCGTGTCGCGGCCCCAGCCGCGCGAGAGCGAGGTCGCGATGCCGGTCCGGCCGAAAGTGGCGGGGCTCGTGCTGGCGGCGGGCCGCTCGACCCGCATGGGCGGGCCGAACAAGCTACTGGCGACGCTCGACGGCAAGCCGCTGGTGCGCCATGCCGCCGAGGCGGCCCTCGGAGCGGGCCTTGCCGGCGTGACGGTGGTGACCGGCCATCAGGGCGAACGCGTGCGCGCGGCGCTCGGCGGCCTCGATGTCGCCTTTGCCGACAATCCCGATTTCGCGGAGGGGCTGTCGACGTCGCTCCGGGCCGGGCTAGCCGCGCTTCCGGACGATGTCGATGCCGCCATCGTCCTGCTTGGCGACATGCCGCGCGTCGATGCTGCGCTGGTGGCGCGGCTCGCGGCCGCCTTCGATCCAGCCGCCGGACGGCATGTCGTGGTGCCCGTTGCGGAGGGGCGGCGCGGCAATCCCGTGCTGTGGGGACGGCGGTTCTTCGCGGAGCTTGCGCGCGTGACCGGCGACCAGGGCGGGCGAGCGGTGCTCGCGGCCTATCCGGAGGCGGTATTCGAGGTGCCGGCGGAGGACGATGCCGTCCATCTCGACCTCGATACGCCCGAAGCGCTGGCGGCGGCGGGCGGCACGCCGTCCGCGTAACCACCGCCGGCCTCAGGGTGAACGCGAAGACTTGAATGCCGCGGGCAAAAAAAATGCCCCGGATCGGGGCCGATCCAGGGCAATTGGGGTCTCCGTGGACGCGGAGTGTTGAGACGACACTGCCTCGTGTGCGGCCGCGGCACAATGCAGACCGCATTTTTACCCTACCGGTTGACCCTAATGGGCGGTCAGAAAGTCCGTTCTATTTTTCAGACACTTGGCTGCATCGCGCGGGAACGTGACGCCGGTGCGCCCGGTGCGGGGCCGGGCTTCCCTTGACCCCTCCGCCGGGCGGGGTCTATCACCCGCGCCAGATGACCCCGACCCAGACAGCCACTGCCGCACCCGAACTGACGGTGGTGGTGCCCAGCTACAACGAACGCGACAACGTGCCGGAGCTTGCCCGGCGGCTCGACCATGTCCTTTCCGGCATCGCCTGGGAGATGATCGTGGTCGACGACGACAGCCCGGACGGCACCTCCGCCGTGGTCAAGGCGCTGTCGCGGACCGACCCGCGCGTGCGCTGCATCCGCCGCGTCGGCCGGCGGGGTCTCGCGGGCGCCTGTATCGAGGGCATGCTGGCCTCCTCCGCGCCGGTCGTGGCAGTCATGGATGCCGACCTCCAGCACGACGAGACCATCCTGCCGGCCATGCTCGCCCATATCCGCGACGGCCGGGAACTGGTGGTCGCGAGCCGCAATATCGAGGGCGGGTCGAAGACCGAGGGGCTGTCGCCGATCCGGCAGGCGATTTCGGACCTCGGCCGCAAGCTCTCGGCCATGATCCTCCGTGCGCCGCTGTCCGACCCGATGTCCGGCTTCTTCATGCTGAAGCGCGAACTCGTGGAGGAGATCGCGCCGAAGCTCTCCACCGCCGGCTTCAAGATCCTTGCGGATATCGCGGCCTCGGTGCCGCGTGCGCCGAGCGTCGCAGAAGTGCCGTTCGTGTTCCGCGAGCGCGTTCACGGCGAGAGCAAGCTCGACGCCAAGGTGGCGCTCGACTATCTCGGTTTCGTCCTCAACAAGCTGTCCGGCGGGCTGATCCCGCTGCGATTCATCTTCTTCGCGCTCGTCGGCGCGAGCGGCCTGCTCGTCCACATGCTGGTGCTCTATGCCGCGCTGCGCAGCGGCGTCGGCTTCGAATGGTCGCAGACGCTGGCGACCGTGATCGCGATGACCTCGAACTTCGCCATCAATAACGAGGTCACCTATCGCGACGGTCGGCTGCGCGGGTCGAAATTCTGGGTCGGCCTCGCCCTGTTCTATGTCGTCTGCAGCATCGGCGCGCTCGGCAATGTCGGCGTCGCGAGCTGGCTCTATTCCGGCCACGCGCAATGGTGGGTGGCGGGCATTGCCGGCGCGGTGATGGGCGCGGTGTTCAACTATGCCGCTTCGTCCGCCTTCGTCTGGCGTCGCTGACGCGCCGCTCGATCCGCGCCCGGTCTGGGCGGGGTCGGCAGCCGCGGTCATCGCGCTCGTCGCCGTCCTGACGGCGCTGCGCCTCTGGGCGGCGGGCGCGGTCGGCCTTGCAGCCGACGAGGCCTATTACTGGCTGTGGGCGAAGAACCTCGCCTGGGGCTATCTCGATCATCCCCCGATGGTGGCGGTGCTGATCCGCGCCTCCATCGCCGTATTCGGCGATACCGAATTCGGCATCCGCTGGCTGTCGGTGCTGCTGGGGGCGGCAGCGAGCCTCGGCGTCTGGCGGCTGGTCTGGCGCCTGACCGACGACCGCGCCGCGGCGATCGCCGCCGCAGGGCTCGTTCAGGGCACGCTGTTCCTCGGCGCGGGCGCGATGCTGGTGACGCCGGACACGCCGCTGGTGCTGTTCTGGACACTGGCGCTGCTGGCACTCGTCGAGATCTGGCGGACGGGCAGGGGCGCGTGGTGGCTGGCGGCGGGCCTCTCGGTCGGCCTTGCCTTCGTGTCGAAATACACCGCCGTCTTCCTCGGGCTCGGTATCGTGCTCTGGCTGCTGTGGGTGCCGGAGATGCGGCGTTGGTTCGCCTCGCCCTGGCCCTATGCGGGCGGTGCCCTCTGCCTCGCGGTCATTGCGCCGGTCATCGCCTGGAACCTCACGCATGGCGGCGCTTCGCTGACGAAGCAGTTTGGCCGCGCCGTGCCGCAGGCCTTCGATCCGCGCTTCGTACCAGAGTTCGTCGCGGGGCAGGCCGCGCTGCTGACGCCGCTGATCGGCCTCGTCGTCCTCTGGGGGCTGTGGGTGGCGACGCGCCGGACGCTCGCCGGCCGCACTTCGGGCGAGACGCTGATCGCCGCGACGACGCTGCCGCTCGTCGCCTATCTCGTCTGGTACGGCCTGTTCGACCGGGTGCAGGGCAACTGGACCGCCTGCCTGCTGCCGGCATCCATCGCGGCGGCCGTCCTCGGCGGCAAGGCCTGGCCGGCCATCGGCTGGATGCGGGCGGTGTTGCGCGCCTCCCTGCGCTGGGGTCTGGTGCTCGGCGCGATGCTGGGCGTCGTCGTGATTGGCCACGCTGCTTTCCGGATCGTGCCGCTCGCCATCGACCCGACCGGGCAGCTTCACGGCTGGCGCGCCGCGGCGACGGCCATCGAGACAGCGGCGGCGGCGCGCGGCGCGGCGACTGTCGGCACGGTCAGCTACACGACCACGGCGCACCTGCGCTTCTACGGCTCCCGCACGGTTCCGGTCGTCCAGCTCGGCGAGCGACTGCGTTACGCGATGGAGCCACCGCCCGATATCGACATGCTGCGGTCGCGGTCGATTCTCGTCGCCGTGGAGAGCCGGCGCGAGACGGAGGCGCTTGCGGCGCTCCGAGCGACGTTCCGGTCGGTTCAGCGGGCTGGCTCGGTCGAGCGCCACTGGGTGCCGCGATTCTGGCGCAGCGGCTACGTCGACACGCTGGCGTTGTTTCTTGTCGCGGAGCCGCTGCGCGAGGGTTTCCCCGACATCGGAACTCAGTAATTCAGCCAGAGCGACATCGCGCCGTAGGGGCCTGCGCGGCCGGCGCGATCCATGGCCCAGCCGCCGGAGAAGCGCAGGCCGAGCGCGCCGAGCCGCAGCCCGGTGACGTGAAGCCCGAGCCGCGTGCGCAGCGTGCCGTGATGGAAGCTGAGCGTGCCCTCGGGGCCGACGAACAGGCCATCGCCGATGTCGTAGCCGGGCGCGACGCGCAGCGTTCCCGCATGATAGGCCGTCGTGTAGTCGGCGAAGACATGGACCGCGACGCGCTCCATCGGCTTCAGCCAGGCGTCGAGCGCGATGGCGGGACCGAAGCGGGTCCCGGTCTGAGTATCCCACAGCAGCGCAGGCACGAGCCGTCGCGATTCCAGCGCGCCGCCGATGAACAGGGTGGCGACGCCCCATGATCCGCTCTCGCGCCAGCCGAGAAGCAGCCGGGCCGTCTGCGTGACCTCGACTATGCGGCCGGGCAGCAGCGGATCGGCGCGAAACTGCGACAGGCCCGTGCCTGCCGTCGCGCGCAGGGCGAAGCCGCGGCCATCGACATGCGAGCCGATGGTGGCATCGACCCCGGCCGAGAAGTGACCGCCGTCAAAAGCACCCTCGATGCCAAGGAAGGTTGTGACGCGCGGCGAAACCACTTCCGCCGCAGCTGGAGCCGTGGCGAGCCAGAGCTTCATGACGCAACAGAACGCCACCGATAGCCGCATGGCCCATCTGGCCACGCCTTTCGCGCGCGAGACATCGGGATGGACCCGGATGGAGGTAGCCGGCGGCGGGAGCGTGCCGGCGAGGGGCTGTCGTTAACCGGGCGCTAACCATGACGGTCGCCCAATCCCCATATTCGGAGTCGGCAAAGAGATCACCGGCCAGGGACCTCGACCGCAAGTGCATCCCGACGTCGCGTTGGAGATCGCCATGCCCATTGACCTGAAGCCTGCAATCCGCCCGGCCGCGCCTGCCGTCGATGCCGACTTCCTCCGGATGATCGAGGGCTATTCGCTGACGACGGCGGAAATCCTCTACCGGATGCCCGACCATCCGCTGCTGCTGCAGAGCTATATCTGGCAAGACTACGATCAGGCGCCGCATTTCCCGGTGCTGCAGCGTTTCCTGTCCTTCTGGCAACGCTCGCTGGAGGGCCGCCTGCACACGGTGCGGGTGACGTCTTCGCGCCTGATGCGGCCCTGCGAGGTGGCGGTGGCGCAGCCTGTCGGCCTGCTGCACTGACGCGCCAATTGTCGCACCCGGATACCGGGATCGACGGCGTCGTGGAAAAGCCACGACGGACATTCTATGGTTCCGGTTCTGTCGAATGCCGGTACCCACGTGGCGAGCCCCGAGAAGACATCGCAAATCCTGGCTTCGCTCATGTCGGCGCAGTCCTCGACCCATTCCGAGATACTCGCCACCGTGACGGTCGGCGACCTGCTCGCGGCGTTGCGGAACCGCGCCTTCGGCATATCGCTGATCCTGTTCGGCCTGCCGAACCTCCTGCCAATTCCGGGTCTGCCCATCATCACTGGCATCGTGCTGGTGGTGCTGGCCCTGCAGATCGTCGTCGGCCGCGACGTACCCTGGCTGCCCGACCGCATCGCCCGCACGGCACTGCCGCGCGCCAAGCTGACCGCGGTCATGGACCGGACACTGCCGCTGCTCGCCTCGCTGGAGAAGGTCACGCGGCCGCGCTTCCGCCTTGCCGCCGGACCGGCGGCCCGCAGGGCCGTGGGCCTCGCGGTGCTGGTGCTGGCGGTGCTGCTGATCATCGTGCCGATCCCATGGATCGGCTCCATGCCGCAGGGGCTGGCGCTCTGCGTGTTCGGCCTCGGCCTGACCGAGCGCGACGGCGTGCTGGTCGCGGCCGGCTTCCTGCTTGCCGCCATTGCCGCGGCGATCGGCGCCGGCATCGGCTACACAGTCATAGCCAGCCTGTTTTCGTTCATCTTCTGAGCCTCAGGTCCCCGGCGGGCGATGGCGGGATTGCGCCTGCCCGGTATGCATGGCCACCCGCGATGCGCTAGAAGCGCGGCGCGGAGGCGCGCCATTGACCGTCGATTCCCCTGACCATGCCCAGTCCACGTCCGAGGTCTTCCTCGGCCTGAAGACCCTCGGCGAGGGCGAGCGCATCTCGCTCGGCGCCCTGACGGCGGCCCTCGGCGACCGCGCCTTCGGCCTTCTGGTGCTGATCTTCGCCCTGCCGAACATCATTCCGATGATTCCCGGCGTCTCGACGGTGTCGGGCATCGTCATCGCCGTGGTCGGGTTGCAGATGCTGATCGGCCGCCGCGACCCCTGGCTGCCGGCGACGCTGGCCGACAGGACGCTGCCGCGCGAACAACTCGCCTCGATGGTCGACCGGACGGTGTCCTGGGTCGTCAAGCTCGAGGCCGTCGCGAAGCCCCGCTGGACGTTCATGACGCGCGGCGCCATGCGTCTCGCGCTCGGCGCCATGTTCGTGCTGCTGGGCGGCATTCTGGCGCTGCCGCTGTCGTGGATCGGCAATTTCCCGCCCGGTGTGGCGCTGGTGGTGCTGTCGGTCGGCTTTCTCGAGGAGGACGGCATGCTGGTCGCCGCCGGCCATGCCATCGGCATCCTCGCGACGCTCCTGGTGGTGGCGCTGGTGGCCGCGCTTGTCGCCGCCGCGCTGGTCAGTTTCGGCTGGCTGGCGGGCTGATCCCGCGCTTCCGTTTCGGGGCGGGCCGCACTATGGTCCGCCAAAATCTGACGAGGACGTGCCATGGCCGCTCATGTCGTGCCCCATTTCGCCAATGACGACGGCGTCGCCGCTATTCATATCGGCGTGAAGGAATTCCAGTGCATGGGCGCGCGCGCGCCCTACGATCACCCGCACGTCTTCCTCGACATGGGCAGCGAGGCCGAGATCGTCTGTCCCTATTGCTCGACGTTGTTCAAGTATGACGCCTCGCTGCACGCCGACGAGACCAAGCCGGCAGGCGCCTATGTGAAGGCGCTCGCCGAGGCCTGATGGCAGGCCGATGGGCCGGATCGCCATTGTCGGGGCGGGGATCGGCGGGCTGACCGCCGCGCTGGCGCTCGCGCGCGAAGGCTTTTCCGTCGAGGTTCTGGAGCGCGCCGCTGTGCTGGAGGAAGTCGGGGCTGGCATCCAGCTCGGCCCCAATGCCAGCCGCATCCTGATCCGGCTCGGGCTGGCGGAGCGGCTGGCGCCCGTCGTCGTCGTGCCCGAGGGCATGGATGTCCGCTCCGGACGGAGCGGCGACACCATCCTGTCCGCCGAACTCGGAGATGCGGTTGCCGCCCGCTACGGCGCGCCATGGTGGGTGGTCCATCGCGGCGACCTGCAGGCGGCGCTGGCCGAGGCGGCGCGCGAGGACCGGTCCATCCAGTTGCGCACCGGCGCGGCCGTCAGCGCCGTGACCGAGGTTGCCGGCGGGATCGCCGTGGCGACCGGGGACGGCGACTGCCTCGCCGATGCGGTGATCGGTGCCGACGGGGTGCGATCGGCCGTCAGGCGGGCCTTGGGCGATGGGTCCGGCCCGGTTTTCCGCAGGCGCACCGCCTGGCGCGCGACGCTGCCGGTGGCCGATGCGCCGAGGGCCCTGCGTGGCCGGCGGCTCGGGCTCTGGCTCGGTCCCAACGCCCATGTGGTTCATTATCCGCTACGCGGCGGCGCGGCGGTGAACGTCGTCGCCTTCGTCGAGGATGGCGCGCCGATGGAGGGCTGGAGCGGCCCGGGCGAGGCTGCCGACCTCATGTCCCGTTTCGCCGGATGGGCAGGCCCGCTGCGCGACCTGCTCGCCGCCGCGCCCGGCTGGACCCGCTGGTCGCTCGCCGACCGTCCCGTCTGGTTCGGGCCGGGGCAGGGGGCCGCGACCCTGATCGGCGATGCCGCGCACGCCATGCTGCCCTTCGCCGCGCAGGGCGGCGCCATGGCCATCGAGGATGCGGCGGTGGTCGCGCGGCTGGCGGCGGGCCGGCGCGACGACCTTGCCGGCGCCTTCCGCGCCTATGAGCAGGCGCGGCGCGGCCGGGTGAAGGCGGTGCAGCAACTGGCTGCCCGCAACGGCGCGATCTATCACCTGACGGGGCCGATGGCGTTCGCGCGCGATACCGCCATGCGCCTGATGGGCGGCGAGCGCCTCGTCGCCCGGCAGGACTGGATCTACCGCTTCGGCGCGTGACGCCGCGCTACGGGCGGCGGGGCTGCGCCGCGCCGCCGCCGAAGCCGGGCATGTTCCGGATATTGACCTTGTGGCCCATGGTCTGGATGTCGCCGGGCACGAGGCCGCCGGTGCAGGCGGCGCCCACCCAGCGGGCGTTCTGCACCATGCTGGTCGCCTGCGGCTGGGACTGGCCGGGCGTGGTCATGGTACCCTCGATCCGCACGGAATAGCTCGACTGGAAGTCGCCGGACATCACCGACCGCGAGACCGAGCGCATCGGCCCCATCTGGCAATCGGTCTCGATGTGGAATTCCTGACCGACGCGCCGGATGTCGTAGCGCTGGCACACCTGGCCGGCCATGCCCATGCCGAATTGCAGCATCTGGCGTTCGGTCGCGGCGTCGGTGCAGGTCTGCGCGACCATTTCGGGGCCGCCCTCGCGCCCCTCCATCAGTGTCCTGATCTCCCAGTGGCCGGCGCGACGGCTCGGCAGTTCGACGGAAGGCGTCTGGGCGAGGGCAGGAGTGGTGAGCAGGGCGGCCAGAGCGGCAAGCTGTGCTGCGTGCATGATGGTCCTCGAAGATCAGCCCCCGAAGCGACCATAGGCGCGGGGCTTCCGATAGGGAAGCGGAGCCGCCGGAGTGGCGCTGCCCGCCTCCGGATCGCGGAGCCTTCCGATTCGCGTCCCGCCTGCATTTTCTTCGGGCGGGCCGGTATCCATCCCGCGCGAAAATGCTCTAGAGGTCGCATCGGCGCCCCCTTGGTGAAACTGGTAGCCACAAGGGACTTAAAATCCCTCGCCTTCGGGCATGCCGGTTCGAGTCCGGCAGGGGGCACCATCTTTTCCACATGGGATGCGGAACTCGGGCCACAGATCGGCGTTGAAGCCGCATGGATTCGCGCCAGTACCGCACCGCGATTCTACCGCTTGTCGCGCTCATCGCAACGGGTGTGACGGGTTGCGCTGCGATCCCGGCCTCACGGGGCGCGCTGGTCGTCTCCTCGCCGATGGCGCCCGATCAGCTCGCCAATTGCGTCGCGCATGTCTTCGACAGCCGCCTGCCGCTGGTGCGCCGGCAGAACCGCCGGGGTGGCGCGGATATCGTCGTTCGCGACCTGCGGGACAGCATCATCGTGACGGTCAGCGTCGATGCAGCGCCGGGCGGCAGCCGCCTGGTCCTCATGTCGGACCACGCCGATCGCGGCGGGTACGAACGCCTGCTGACCCATTGCGTGCGCCTGCCATAGGCGCGCTGTCCTCGTGGTTGTCCCGCTCGACATTCCCTAGCGTCAGCCGCAGGTCTTAACCATTCCCTGACGGAAGCGGTTCACTTCGCCAGCGCTTTGCGCGGGTCGGGTGAACCTCGTGTTGAAACGCGGCTGCTATCTGTAATTTCGGGGAAAACGGGTGGGGCAGGTTCGACGGACAGGAGAACCCGCCGTGACGCTGACGCCTGCCAAGATCGTCCTGTTCTTCGGGGTGATCGTCGTTCTGCTGAACCCGCCCATGGTGCTCGGACTGCTCGGCCCGGAAGGCCGACGCATGGGCAACATCATCGAGGAAGGGCTCGGCACGGACACGATGCGCATCGCGCTGTTCGGCCGGCGCTGACCGCGCTTCCGCCCCTTTGAGCGGGGCGAGGACGCCCGGCCCCTTCGCGCGCTCGGAACGCTGGTTCAGCCGGCGTCGCGGATCGGCGGCTGGAACGTGTAGCCCATGTCCCACGGGAAATAGATCCAGGTGTCCTGCGACACCTCGGTGACGAAGGTATCGACCAGCGGCCGGCCCTGCGGCTTGGCATAGACAGTGGCGAAATGCGCCTTCGGCAGCATGTCGCGGACCACCTTGGCGGTCTTGCCGGTGTCGACGAGATCATCGACCACGAGGATGCCTTCGCCGCCGCCCTCGGTGAGGTCGTCGGAGACCTTCTTGATTACCTGCAGCTGCCCCTGGTTCTGGTAGTCGTGGTAGCTCGCGACGCAGACCGTCTCGATCAGCCGGATGCCGAGCTCGCGGGTGACGATGGCCGCCGGCACGAGACCGCCGCGGGTGATGCAGACGATGGCGCGGAAGGGGCCGGCGCTGCTGATGCGCCAGGCAAGGGCGCGCGCGTCGCGATGGAACTGGTCCCACGAGACGGGGAAGGCCTTGTCGGGGTTCGGGGTCGCCATGGGCAGGTCTCCGGATAGGGCGGCGACACTAGCGGGGCCGGCCCCTGCCGCAAAAGCAGGGAATCGGGCTTTTCCGCAGGAATCTGTCAGCCGCCGCGCGTCACCGTGACCACGGCGGCCGGCGCCTTGTGCGCCTCGGCCATGGCGACGACCTCGGTCTCGGCGACCGCGAGCAGCGCGGCGTCCTTCGAGCGCAGGACGAGGCGGGTCCAGAAGCGGCCGTCCTGCATCATCGGATAGGAGCCCATGATGACGCCGGGATGGGCCTTGGCGAGGGCCGCATAAGGCGTGCCGATATCGCCCTCCTTCATGCCGGGCGCCTCGATGGAGACCTGCAGCATCTTCGTGCCGGTCTTTAGGCGCGGGGCGACCACGTCGAGCATGGCCTGCATGACGGCGGGAACGCCGGCCATCGTGATGACGTTGCCGATCATGAAGCCGGGGGCCTTCGACACCGGGTTCTCGATCAGTTCGGCGCCGGCCGGAATGCGCGCCATGCGCAGGCGCGCCTCGTTCAGGTCCTTTTCCGGGATGCGCTCCAGCAGCATGGCGCGGGCGCGCGGATCGACATCGATGGACACGCCGAAAGCCTTGGCGATGCAGTCGGCGGTGATGTCGTCGTGGGTCGGCCCGATGCCGCCAGTGGTGAAGACATAGGCGTAGCGGGTGCGCAGAGCGTTCAGCGCCGTGACGATCTCGTCCTCTTCGTCGGGAACGACGCGCACTTCCTTCACGTCGATGCCGATGGCCGTGCAGTACTCGGCGATGTAGCCGATGTTCCGGTCCTTGGTGCGCCCCGAGAGGATCTCGTCGCCGATGACGAGAATGGCGGCGGTGACGGTGTCGGGGGTCGAGGTCATGGAGCGCTCCGGTCTCGTGACGAGTTAGGGCCAGCGGCGGCCGGGCGGCAAGTGGCCGCAGGACGGAGGCAGGGTTGACGGGAAAGGGCGCATCCAGTACTTAACCATTTAGTTAAGTAATAGGGAGAAGGCGCATGGCCAGCATCGTGTCCAACCGCATCACGCCCTGCCTCTGGTTCGACGGCAACGGCGAGGACGCGGCAAAGTTCTATACGGCGTTGTTCCCCAACTCCGGGATCGGCAGCATCATGCGCTGGGGTGAGGGCGGCCATGCCCCGGCGGGCACGGCGCTGACCGTCGAGTTCAAGCTCGACGGCATGGAGTTCCTCGCCCTCAACGGCGGCCCGCAGTTCAAGTTCACGGAGGCCGTGTCGTTCCAGGTCTTCTGCAAGGACCAGGCGGAGGTCGACCATTACTGGGACAGGCTCTCGGAAGGCGGCGAGACGAGCGTCTGCAGCTGGCTCAAGGACAAGTTCGGCCTGTCCTGGCAGATCGTGCCGGCCATGATGCCGGAGATTTTCCGCAGCGGCGACCAGAAGAAGATCGACCGCGTCATGCAGGCGATGATGCAGATGACCAAGCTCGATATCGCGACGCTGGAAAAGGCGGCGAAGGGATAAGGCAGAGCTGGGGGTGAGCTACTGCACCTGCACCTGCCGCGCGGCCTGATCGACCCTGACCTTCACGGTCAGAAACTCGCCGTCGCCGCCGTGGCGCGAACCGCGCACGGGGGCGGCGTTAAGGTAGTCGAGGCCGCAGGCGATGCGGATATGCTGTTCGGCCGGGCAGATGGCGTTGGCGGGATCGAAGCCGACCCAGCCGAGATCCTCGACATAGGCCTCGGCCCAGGCGTGCCCCGCCTCCTGGTCGATGGTGCCGTCGGCATGCAGGAAATAGCCGCCGACATAGCGCGCGGGAATGCCGAGGTGGCGCGCGGCGGCGATGAAGATGTGCGCGAAATCCTGGCACACGCCGCTCTTCAGCGCGAAGGCCTCGGTCGCGGTGGTGGAGGCGTGGGTTGGGTCCTTGTCGTAGGCCATGCCGGCGGGCAGATCGTCGAGCAGGGCGTGGAGGATGGACAGCGTGCCGTTGCCGGCTTTGGCGCGCCGGGCCTCGGCATAGGCGCGGATTTCGGCGTCGGCCTTGGTCAGATCGGTTTCGCGGAGATAGAGCCCCGGCGGAAATCGCTCGATGGCGCCGCGCACCACGCCGGCCGTGTCGGAGGTTTCGATCAGCCCGTCGACGCGGATGGTCATGGACTGGATCGGCCCGCTCGCGGAGAAGGTGTGGGTGATGTTGCCGAAGGCGTCCTCGTGGGCGTCGAGCCGGCAGTCCTGATCGACGTCGAGCCGCCAGTTGGCGACGTGCTGGCCGGAGAAGTTGCGCGGTGTCAGGCGCAGCGTCTGGATCACCGCATTGGCGGGCACCGCGTAGGTGTAGAGCGTCTCGTGGGCGATGCGGATGCGCATGGGCCGCTCAGGTCAGGTATTGCTGGGTGATGGCCGCGCCCAGCCGGTTGTTCTCGCCGATGAAGTCCGAGACGAATTCGTGCAGGCCTGACTGGAAGATGTCGTCGATGCGGGCGTTTTCCAGCCGCGTGCGGATGGCGCGGGCGCTGCGCTGGGCCGGGCCCTGCCGCCCATAGGCGAGCGAGAGGCTGTCGAGGTTGCGCACGATGCTCTCGTAGCAGGCGGCGAGCGAGCGCGGCATCTGGTCGTTGAGGATCAGCAGGTCGGCGACCAGCCAGGGCTTCAGGCTCTCCTTGTAGACCCAGTGATAGGCGGTCAGCGCCGACACCGCGCGCAGGATCGCCGACCACTGGAAATAGTCGAGCGAGCCGCCGACATGCTCCGCGTCCGGCAGCAGCACGTGATATTTCACGTCGAGGATGCGGGCGGTGTTGTCGGCACGCTCGATCATCACGCCGAGGCGCGAGAACCAGTAGCCGTCCGAGCGCAGCATGGTGCGGTAGGCCGAACCGTCGAACCTGAGGCCCGTCTCCTTCACGAAGGACAGGAAGCTCGTCAGGTGCTCGTCCTGATTGAGGCCGCTGGCGCGGTATTTCGACAGCTCCAGCCAGGCGGAGTTGATCGCGTCCCACATCTCGCCTGTCAGCGCGGTTCGCACCGAGCGGGCATTGGTGCGCGCGGTCTCGAAGCAGGAGCGGATGGAGGAGGGATTGTCGGGCGAGAAGGCGAGGAAGTCGATGACCGTCTCGCGCGTCGCCTTCTCGTGCGCCTGGAAGAACAGGTTGGCGCAGCCGGCGGTCGCCACAGCCGATTCCCATTCGTTGGAGGTGCCGGCATAGGCGGAGGGCAGATTGGCGAGGCGGGTCGAGGCCTCGATGATGCGGGCGAGGTACTCGGCGCGCTCGACGTAGCGGGCGAGCCAGAACAGGTTGTCGGCGGTGCGGGAGAGCATGGTTCAGCCGATCCTCACGAGTCCAGCACCCAGGTGTCCTTGGTGCCGCCGCCCTGGCTGGAATTGACCACCAGCGAACCCTCCTTCAGCGCGACGCGGGTGAGGCCGCCCGGCACGATGCGCACCTTGTCGCGGCCCGTCAGCACATAGGGGCGCAGGTCGACGTGGCGGGGCGCGACCCCCTCATCGACGAGGGTCGGGCAGGTGGAGAGCGCGAGGGTCGGCTGCGCGATGAAGCCGGCGGGGTCCTTGATCAGCTTGTCGCGGAAGGTTTCGATCTCGGCCTTGGTCGCCTTCGGGCCGATCAGCATGCCATAGCCGCCGGAGCCGTGGACTTCCTTGACGACGAGGTCGGCGAGGTTCTCGAGCACGTATTTGAGTTCGTCGGGCTCGCGGCAGCGATGGGTCGGCACGTTCTTCAGGATCGGCTCCTCGCCGAGGTAGAACTTCACGATCTCCGGCATGTAGCTGTAGACGGCCTTGTCGTCGGAGACGCCGGTGCCCACCGCATTGGCCAGCGTCACGTTGCCGGCATGGTAGGCGGACATGATGCCGGGCACGCCGAGCGCCGAATCCGGCCTAAAGGCGAGGGGGTCGAGGAAGTCGTCATCGAGGCGGCGGTAGATGACATCGACCCGCTTCGGGCCTTCTGTCGTCCGCATGTAGACGATGTCGGCCTTGACGAAGAGGTCGCGGCCCTCGACCAGTTCGACGCCCAGCTTGTCGGCCAGGAAGGTGTGCTCGTAATAGGCCGAGTTGAACAGGCCGGGCGTCAGCAGCACGCAGGTCGGGTCGGATGAGGCCGAGCGGGGCGCTACCGACTTCATCGTTGCCAGGAGATCGTCGGTATAGTTCTCGACCGGCGCGACGCGGTGCTGCGAGAACAGTTCGGGAAACAGGCGGATCATCACCTCCCGGTTCTCCAGCATGTAGGAGACGCCGGAGGGCGTGCGGGCATTGTCCTCCAGCACGTAGAAAGTGTCGGCATCGACGCGGACGATGTCGATGCCGGCGATCATCACGTAGATGCCGTGCGGCACCGGCTGCTGGTTCATCTCGGGCCGGAAGGCCGGGTTGCGATAGACGAGATCCTCCGGCACGAGGCCGGCGCGCAGGATCTCGCGCTTGGAATAGACGTCGTTGAGGAAGGCGTTGATCGCCTTCACGCGCTGGGTCAGTCCCTTGGACAGGCGCCCCCATTCGTCATTGGTGAGGATGCGCGGAATGACGTCGAAGGGGATGAGGCGCTCGGTGGAGGCGGCGTCGCCATAGACCGCGAAGGTGATGCCGATGCGCCGGAACAGCGCCTCCGCCTCGCGGGAGCGGGTCGCGAGCAGGTCCGTGGGGATCGTCTTCAGCCAGCGGGCGAGGGTTTCGTAGGCGGGGCGGACCGCACCGTCCGCGAGGGTCATTTCGTCGAAGATCGGTGCAGTGCCTGCCATTGCCGGCCAAGGTCCCCTCTGGAAGACGAAACGCGGTCCCTCTCTTGTCGGAGCGATCCGGACGCTTCGCCAACAAGCTAGCGGCAAAATGCGCCGCTAGGGAAGGGGCCTTTCGCAGTTGCGGTATGTGGATAGATCGACATCATCCGAAACGGCGGGTGCGCCCGGCGCAAAGGCGTGACGCTTGCCGGTTCAGAACAGTCCGAGCGAGTAGAGCCTCGCCACCGCCTGCGCGCGGGTCTTCGCACCGAGCTTGCGCTTGGCGCTCTCGACATGGGCGTGCGCCGTCGTCTGCGATATCCCGAGCTTCCCGCCGATATCGGCATCGGAAAGACCCTCGGCGACGAAGGCGAGACAGTCGCGCTCGCGCGGGGTAAGGGTGGGTTTCCCTGGTGCCGGGATGAACGGGGACAATTCGACCATGCGCTCATGGGCGACGGCCGAGGCGAGTGCGATGGTCAGCGTTTCCTGCCGTGACAGGTCGAACCGCTCGAAGCCGAGGCTGACCACGTCCACGCGGTTGCCGGGGGTGTGGAAGGGAATGGTCAGGCCGTCCTGGATGCCGAGGTCGCGGGCGAGATCGAAGCCCGGCCAGTTCTTGAGATCGTCGAATCCGGGATCGGACCAGCGGAAGGCCGTGGTACGGCGCGCCGATGCGAAGACAACGGGGTTGCGGGTGTGGAGACCGCGCTGGTAGTAGGCCTCGACCCAGCCGCGCGGCGATTGCTGTGCGAACAGGTGGCGATCAGCGGCGAAATCCTCGACTTTCTTGTAGGGCGGCACCTTGAACGAGGCCGAGAAGATGCTGCGCGCGCCGTAGGGCGCGATGGCGGCGAGCAGGAGCCGGCCGACGGCCTCTGCTGTCGGGGCCGTGTCGAGCCTGGCCGAGAGGTCGAGGGCCCTGGTTACCGAGGCCATCATGCGTGTCACTCCCGCATGGGCGAAGCGCTTGCGTGACCTTACGTCATGAGGGGGCACGACGCCATGCCGGATGCTCGGCGTCGGGGTGACGGCCGTGTCGCGGCGTCGCCCCGGCCGAGCGCGGTTCGCGTCCAGCGTTGCCATGGTCCGCTCCGCGGGCTATTGCGCCGCCATGGCGCCTGATCTTCTGCCGGGCGGTGCGTCCCTGACGGTCGCCGCCCTCTATCGCTTCGTGCCGCTGCCGGACCATGTCGCGCTGCAGCCGGAACTGCTCGCGCTCTGCGAGGAGCTCGGCATCCGCGGCACCCTGCTGCTGGCGCCGGAAGGCATCAACGGCACTGTGGCGGGCCAATCTGCAGCCATCGACCGGCTGATCGCCGCGCTGCGCGAAGGGCCGCTGTTCGGCGGCCGGCTGGCCGGGCTCGACGTCAAGCTCTCGGCTGCCTCGGCCATGCCGTTCAAGCGACTCAAGGTGAAGGCGAAGCGCGAGATCGTCGCCTTCGACGGCGGCGAGACCGATCCGGCGCGCCGCGTCGGCACCTATGTCGCGCCAGCGGACTGGAATGCGCTGATCGACGACCCGGACGTGCTGGTGATCGACACGCGCAACGCCTTCGAGGTGGCGATCGGCACGTTCGAAGGCGCCACCGATCCCGCGACCACCACTTTCGGCGAATTCCGCGACTATGTGGCCGGGAAGCTCGATCCCGCGCGGCACAGGCGGATCGCCATGTTCTGCACCGGCGGCATACGCTGCGAGAAGGCGAGCGCCTATCTGCTCGACAGGGGCTTTGCCGAGGTGTTCCACCTCAAGGGTGGCATCCTCAATTATCTCGCCTCTGTGCCGGAGGCGGAAAGCCGCTGGCGTGGCGGCTGTTTCGTGTTCGACGAGCGGGTGGCGCTCGGCCACGGCCTCGCCGAGGTGCCGGAAACGGCGAAGGGGATCAGGCTGCCATGACCGCAACCACCGACCTCCTGTCCCGGCTGGAAGCGCTGGAGGTGCGCGCCGCCTATCAGGACCAGACCATCGAGGACCTGAACGCGACGATCACCGCCCAGTGGCGGGAACTGGACCGGCTGAAGCGCCATATCGACCGGCTGGAGGACCAGGTTCGCGAGGCGGAGGCGCGTTCCGGCGGGCCGCAGCAGCCCGAGCCTCCGCCGCCGCACTACTGAAGGCGTAACCCGTTGCGCCTGTGGATGAACGGTGGTGCAACGGTCGCCGCGTTGCCCCGGTCGGTATCGGCCGTTACACCCGTCCGGTTCCTGGAGAATCGCTGATGACCTATTGCTGCGGCATTCTGGTGCGCGACGGGCTGGTGATGATCGCCGACACCCGCACCAATGCCGGCCTCGACAACATCTCGACCTTCCGCAAGCTGCACGTGTTCCAGAAGCCCGGCGAGCGGGTCATGGTGCTCGCCTCGGCCGGCAATCTGTCGATCACGCAGTCGGTGATCGGCTTCCTGCACGAGGGCCTGCCGAACACCGAGACCGGCGAGATCGAGACGATCATGAACGCGCCGACCATGTTTCAGGCGGCGCAGCGCGTCGGGCGGGCGATCCGCGAGGTCAGGCGCATCGACGGGCCGGGGCTCGACGAGGACGGCATCAAGTTCGAGGCGTCATTCCTGTTCGGCGGGCAGATCGCCGGCCGGGCGCTGCGGCTGTTCATGGTCTATGCGGCCGGCAATTACATCGAGTGCACGGTCGACACGCCCTATCTCCAGATCGGCGAGCACAAATACGGCAAGCCGATCCTCGACCGTGCCATCAAGTTTGACACCAACCTGAACGACGCGCTGAAGATCGGCCTCGTTTCGATGGATTCGACCATGCGGTCCAATCTCGGCGTGGGCATGCCGATCGACCTCGCGGTGATCCCGCGCGGCGACGCGATCCTGCAGACGCACTACCGTATCGAGCCGGGCGAGCCCTATTTCCACGATCTGCGCGAGCGCTGGTCCGCGGCGCTCCGGCGCGCCCACATGGACATTCCGCCGCCGCCCTATGCCGGCTCCAACGTCGTGAAATAGGGCCGCAGAGCCCAGCTCCCCCTCTCTGAACGGAGGATGTTCCGCCTCCTTCCCAAACGGCATCATGGTCCAGTCGTCGTGGTTGCGGATCAACGCCCGGCCATGTCCGCGCAATGCCAGCCCAAGGGCCTGCAAGGCGCCGCAATGCCCCGGACCGGTCGCCGCCGCTACTCATATCCCCAACGGCGCACGACGCAGCCGGTTTGAACGAGGAGATATGACATGGCCTTCAATCGCACCCGCACCATGCTCGCCGGCCTCGCGATCGCCGCAGCCGCCTTCCAGGCCGCGCCTGCCGCCGCGCAGAACCTCAACGCGATGAACGATGCGTTCAATGCCCGGATGAACGGGGCCATGCAGTCGCAGTACCAGAACCAGTATGCCCAGCTGATGCAGAACCCGCGCTTCCAGCAGATGTACCATCAACATCGGGCACAGGGCGGCCAGATGTCGGTGCAGCAGTTCGCCTACAACTACATGGCGACCGGCGGTTTCACCGAGCAGGGCATGCGCAACTATCAGAACTCGCGCAGCCAGATCGAGGATCAGCAGCGCCGCGGCATGCAGGACATGCGCGCCGCCGAGGAGGCCCGCGCCCGTGCCCAGATGGGCTATGCCAACGGCTACCACCGCAACAATGGCGAATTCGGTCGCACGTTGCAGGGCAACTCGACCTATACCGGTCCGAACGGGCAGAACCACGTTCTGCCGCATACCCAGCCGGGCGTCGTCCAGCGCGACGCACAGGGACGGGCCTTCGTGATGGACAATAACGGCCAGTACTACCAGTACACGCCCTACGGCTGGCAGCCGATGCGCTCGGGCTACTGATATCCCGGCACTTGCGGAACAGGGCGGACGCTCAGGGCGTCCGCCCTTCCTGCGTCCGGTAAAGCGAGAACCAGTGCGACGGCAGAATGCCGCGGCATGCCGGCATCAGCGTCAGCCGGGTAGGCTGGAAGGCACGGCCGTCCCAGACCCAGCCGCCCAGTTCGCCGCAATCGCCAATGCCGCGACCCTTGGAATAGTGATCGATGCTGCCGGTTTCGCCGACATAGTCGGCATTGACCAGCACGTTGTCGGCCTCGGCCACATCCCGTTCCTGGCTAGGCGCCGGCGTCGCCGGGCGCGGGAAGGAGGCGGGCCTGACGTTCGGCTGCGGACCCTCGTCCACGAGATAGTAGGCGCGGCTGAAATTGTAGGCGCCGCGCCAGCAGCGCACGCCGACGAGCAACTGGCCGGGGCCGAGACGATCGATGCTCGGGGCGTCGCGTTCCTCGTCCTCCTGGTTGCAGGTGTCGCCGGGCAGGGCGCGGAAGGCCGCCATCACCGCATTCATCGTGGCGGGCGTCAGTTCCGATGGTGCCGGGCCGCCCGTCGATGGCAGTCCCTGCGGTTCGGCCGGGACGACAGGCACGGGCACGGCGGCGGCCGGAGCGCTGCCCCGGCGGGCGAGGGCGGTGACCGTGCCGATGCGCATCTGGCGATCGTCGATCCAGAGGAGCGCCGCCGCCGCGCCGTCGAGCGAGATGCGCAGCGCAGCGCGATCCACGTTCGGCAGGGGCGGCTCGAAGACGAGGCGCAACTCCCGGGATCGGCGTGCCTCCGCGAGGATGGCGGCGGCCGCGCGGGCATCGGCGATCCTGAAGATGTTGTCATCGGCCGTCAGCCCGCCGCCGGGGGACAGGGTGGCGACGACGCCCGCCTCGGAGCGGATGGTGACGCGGCGAACGCGTCCGACCAGTTCCTCGTCGGTGAAGTGAAGGTAGAGCTGGGGCGCCGCGTCAGAGGCTCCGGTGCGCAGCAGGCCGAGCGTGATGCGCGGGACATCGGGGTCGGCGGGCAGCGCATAGGCCCGGCAGGTGCGGGTGTTGTCACAGGCGGCCATCCAGTCGCGGAACTCCCGATAGGTGCCGGGTTCCTGCGCGCTGGCAGGGGCCGCCGCGAACAGAAGGGTGGCGAGGGGGGCGAGACGTCTGGCGAGCGGCATGGCGATGCTCCGGCGAGCCGCGGGTGCGGCACGGGGCGCGAGACTTACCGCGACGCGCGTTTCCCGCGCGTGACGCCGGCCCGCGCGCCGGATTGCATGGGCGCGGCGGCTCAGGGCGTCGTGACGATGGCCTCGCCGGTAACGGTCACGGTTGCCGCGAGCGTCGCGTTCGAGTCCGTGCCGGCATAGATCTCGTACTCGCCGGGCTCGACATGGTAGCGGCCCTGGTCGTCGTGGAAACCGAGCGAGCGGACCGGCAGCGCGAAGCGCACGGCGCGTGCCGCGCCTGGCTCCAGCGTAACCTTCTCGAAATGGCGGAGCTGGCGCAACGGCCGGGACCGCGAGGCGACCTTCTGGCGGACGTAGAACTGCACGACCTCCTGGCCGGCGGGGCCGCCGGTATGGGCGAGGCGCACTTCGCCGGCAATGGTGCCGCCGATCGGCACGGCGGGCGCGTCGAGACGCAGGCCGTCCAGTGCGAAGCGCGAATAGGACAGACCGAAGCCGAAGGGGAACAGCGGCTCGAGGCTCTCGTCGAGATAGCCGGTCTCGTAGCGGAAGTGCTTCACGCGCGGCCGGCCGGTCGGCAGGCGGTCATAGTAGATCGGCACCTGCCCGGTGGCGCGCGGGAAGGTCATCGGCAGCTTGCCGCTCGGATTGACCCGGCCGGCGATCACCTCGGCGATGGCGGTGCGGCCCTCGGTGCCGAGGTGGAACGCCTGAAGGATGGCCGCGACGCGGCCGACGAAGCGGGTCAGCACGAAGGGGCGCGAAGTGTGCATGACGACCACGACCGGCTTGCCGGTGGCGATCAGCGCGTCGAGCAACGCCTGCTGCGGCTGCGGCAGGTCGAGATGGGCGCGCGATGTACCCTCGCCGATCTGCTCGCAGTCTTCGCCGAGCATGACCACGACGAGATCGGCGCTGCGTGCGGTCGCGACGGCGCCGGCCGTGTCGCCGGCCGCGAGGTTGCAGTGGGTGGCAAGGCCCGGCGCAGCCGACACGGTGACGTTGGCGCCAAGCAGACGGCGCAGCTCATCCGGCAGGCGGTCCGGCCTGACGCGGGGCAGGCCGGCATTGTCGGAGTACTGCCAGTCTTCCTGATGGGTGGCGAGCCCGCCGATCACCGCGATGGACCGCACCGACGGTTTCACGGGCAGCGCGTCGCCCTCGTTCCGGAGCAGGACGATCGACTCGCGCGCAACAGCCAGCGAGTCCGCCCGGGACTGCGGCGTCGCGAGGTCGCGCCTTGCGAGCGCGGGATCGTAGGGCGCCTCGTCGAACAGGCCCATATGCATCTTGACCCGCAGCACGCGGCGCACGGCGTCGTCGAGCCGCGCCGCCGGCACGGTGCCCGAGCGCACGAGATCGGCGAGGTGAGCGTCGTAGAGGCCGGACATCATGTCCATGTCGACGCCGGCCATGAAGGCCCGGCGCACCGCGTCGGGGCCATCGGCCGCCGTGCCGTGGTTCAACAGTTCGCGGACCGACTCGAAGTCCGAGACGACGAAGCCGCGGAAGCCGAAGCGGCCCTTCAGGATCTCGGTGACGAGGCCACGATCCGCCGTCGACGCCACGCCGTTCATGGCGCTGAGCGAGGTCATCACCGTGAAGGTTCCGGCGGCGAGCGCCGCCTGGAACGGCGGCATGTGGTAGTCCCAGAGCTTGGAGACGGGGATCCAGACACTGTTGTAGTCGCGTCCGCCCTCCGCCTCGCCATAGCCGATGAAATGCTTGGCGGAGGTGGCAAGGCCGCCCCGGTGATAGCCGGTAACGCGGGCGGCGGCGATCAGGGTCGCCAGATGCACGTCCTCGCCGGCGCCTTCCATGACGCGGCCCCAGCGGGCATCGCGCGTCATGTCGATCATCGGCGCGAAGGTCCAGTTGATGCCGGCGGCGCGCGCCTCGCGGGCGGACCAGTAGGAGGCGAGCTCGACAAGACGCAGGTTGAAGGTGGCCGCCTGGCCTATGGGCTGCGGGAAATAGGTCGCGAAGCCGTTGATGGCGTCGAGCGCGATGATCGGCGGAATGCCGAGCCGCGAGCGCGCGGCATGTTGCTGGACCTCGCGGATATGCGCCGGCTCGGTGAAGTTCATCACGGCGCCGGTGCGGCCCTCGCGAAGCCATTCCATGCGGAACTCGTCGCCGCGCCCCCACAGGTTGAGCTGGCCGACCTTCTCGGCGAGCGTCATGCGGGCGAGAAGCTCGTCGATCCGCTGCTCGATCCGCTGCGCTTCCTCGCCGGTCTTCCAGGCGAGATGCGGCGGCTGCGCGGGCTGCGCCGCCGCCGGTGTCGCGGAAAGAAGCACTGCCAATGCAAGGGGCGCGAGGGCCAACGTCGCCGGAACACGGCGCAGAAATGAGTTCATCGGACGGGCAAGGCTCCCCCAGAGGCTGCATCTTCCTAGCCGTGACGCCCGACGCTTCGCAATGCGGCATTGCGCAGCCCGCCTTTCGTTGGCGGTATGCGAGCGCTAAGGAAGCCAGATGCCAGCTTTTCCTTCCCCCCTGCCGATGCAGACCTTTTCATCCTCCGGCGTCGAGATCGCCTATTTCGACACCGGCGAGGGCGACCCGGTCCTCTGCATTCACGGCTTCGCCTCGACCGCCCATATCAACTGGACGTATCCGGGCTGGGTCGACACGCTGACCAAAGCCGGCCGGCGCGTCATCGCGCTGGACAATCGCGGCCATGGCGGTTCCGCGAAGCTCTACGATCCGGCCCAGTATCACACCACGCTGATGGCGGAGGATGCCCGCGCGCTGCTCGATCATCTCGGCATCGAGCGCACGGTGGTGCTCGGCTATTCGATGGGCTCGCGGATCACGGCCTTCCTCGCCCAGCGCCATCCAGACCGGGTGAGCGCGGCGATCATGGGCGGGCTCGGCATCAAGCTGGTCGACGGGGTCGGCCTGCCGGAGAGCATTGCCGAGGCGCTGGAAGCCGGGACGCTGGAGGAGGTGACCGACCCGCAGGGCCGGATGTTCCGGGCCTTCGCCATGCAGACCAGGTCCGACCGGCGGGCGCTGGCGGCCTGCATCCGCGGTTCACGCAATCTGATGAGTCGCGAGGACGCCGCCACGATCCGCTGCCCGGTGCTGATCGCCGTCGGCACCAAGGACGCCATTGCCGGCGAGCCGGAGCCGCTCGCCGCGATCATCCCAAAGGGGGAGGCGCTTTCCATCCCGGACCGGGATCATATGCCGGCCGTGGGCGACAAGGTGTTCAAGGCAGGCGCTCTCGATTTCCTCGAACGCACCGGGGCCTGAGCGCACATGTCCATCCATCCCCGCCATGCGACCTTCACTGGCGCCGCCGGCAACCGGCTCGAGGCCGACATCTACGGCCACGGCGAGCGGACAGCGCTGCTGCTGCACGGCGGCGGGCAGACGCGTCATGCCTGGCGCGGCGCGGCACGCAAGCTTGCCGAGCGCGGCTTCACGGCGATCCCGGTCGATCAGCGCGGCCACGGCGACAGCGAGTGGGTGAAAAGCGGCCATTACGGCTTTCTCGATTATGCGGATGACGCCGCCCTGCTTGGCAGGCAGATCCTGGAACGCTTCGGCACCAAACCGGTCGCCATCGGCGCGTCGCTGGGCGGCATGGCCTCGCTGATGGACAAGCTGCCCGGCATGGGCGGCCTGTCCGAGCAGGTCAAGTCGAAGGTCAATGACCGCGAGGTCCATCGCAT
>Ga0209794_1000756_pt1 | contig 36230 bp, 30 predicted proteins | sample EBPBio232013_DNA_FD_185869 | JGI IMG/M metagenome (GOLD analysis project Ga0209794, IMG submission 185869) | Wastewater treatment Type I Accumulibacter community from EBPR Bioreactor in Madison, WI, USA - Reactor 1_5/23/2013_ DNA (SPAdes)... | ecosystem: Engineered > Bioreactor > EBPR >... | reverse complement strand
TGCCTTGATGCGCTTGCCCAGCTTGATGTACAGCTGGACCGCTCGAATCCTATCTTCGTATGAATACATGAACTACCTTCCAGGTAGTCCAAGATTTCATCCGCACCCCCCACAGGTCAGAGCCGATGCGGTGAATAGGATCGGCCATCGCGCGCAGCGAGACAGCCGCATGTTCACATACCTGGAACAGGCATTCCATATCGACATCTTCCTTCCCCCTTGCCGTGCGCACCCCCGGCACCAACCGGGAAACATCAGACATTCCGAGTTACTTTTCAGTGGTAACTGAAATTAGTCGCTACCTATTTGTGGAGGTTGCAGGCATTTCGACGCAGGGGCAAACCCTGGCGAGCGACGCCAACTCAGTCAGTGGAGGCTTAACAGCGGAAGGTAGTAAGTGGAGTGCAGTGCGACAGCAATGAACGACAGCAAAGCCATGTACATCCCGCTCGCGAAAAACGCCGACGAGAGAGAGGACCGCCTCAAGACTTCTTTTTCCTGCCCGCTACCTGAGCCGGTCGCTTAGTCGCCGGCGGCTTCTTCGCCGCCTTCGGCTTGGTACCCACCGCTGCTCTCGTCGCACTGCCGCCTCCGCGCGGCTTTCTCGGCGTCTTTTTTATAGACTCGACGACAGCTTGCGCTTCCAGACCGGTGACGTCGGTGGCCGGCTCCGCAGGACCCGCTCCCTCTACCCTCTCCTGGTGCGGCACCTCGGAATCCGGAATGTTGGCCTCAGGATGCGACAGCACTTCGCGTTGCGGCATTCGCGCCACCACCATGGACGCGTCGTCGTATAGCAATCCGGCTTGCCCGTAGGACTCCAAAACTTCTTGAAGCCGCGGCGAGGCGTATGCATCCGCCTGGAACAGGTGCGCACACAGGGTAGGGCGGTCCAGCACCTCCAGATCCCGGACCATCACCTCGCGCTCAGGCACGCCATCAGTGCACAACACCAGAACTTCATTCGGCCCGAATTCGGCTGCCCCGAAGAACACGTCGCCGGAAATTTCCCGTCCATCCAGCCAGAGCGCCGCGTACACCCGCCGGCCTTCTGCGGGATAAGGAGAACCATGGACGGTGTACCGCTGGTAGCGGTATTTCTCGGAACGGGACTGCACGATGCGCCAGATTGGCGAGTCTCCGATGGCAAAGAAATCCAGGCGCAACGCTGATGTTCCACCAGCATCGACTTCGCTCAGGATGCCGCAGGTCAATGTCGTTCCGCTCAGTTCCCTTGGCTGGTCGCGCGTGGCCAATGCCTCAGAGAGCCTAGTGTGGATATCCCGTATCCCCGAAGGTTCAGGCATGCTGCGCAGGAATTCAGCCACCCAGAGAGACGCCGCCTTCCCATTCTGCATCGAAATCCCATCCGCAACGGCGATCAAAAGCCGTCCCGCATCGCCACTCAGCCGCCGGACCACTAGGGAGTCCTCGCCCTTGCCCGGGACGCTGGTCTGTGCGCTCGCAATGTCAATCATGCGCCGCTCCGAATCTGACGGAGAAACTCGTCGTACATGGACCGGTACTTCGACGGACCAACTCTCTCACCCGAGAGGCGCCTCGGATCAAAGTAGGCATCCTGCGCCAGGCTCGAAAAGTAGGCGAGGCATGCGGGATGCCCGCGCTCAAGCCAGAAGTCCGCATCGACCGGTTTAATGCCGGCGCCGTACAAGTTCCATTGGCGGCGAATTTCTTCCGTGCTGGCGTCCACCCATTTCGGTACATCGATCGGCGCGGCGGCCGCGCATGCTTTCTCCACCTCCCCATACCCCGCGGCGAGGGAAGCACGCACATCGCCAGGCAGCCAGCTGAGAATGTTGAACTCGCCCCAAGTCAGAATGCGAATGATCGTGTCCAACGCTACCCATCGCTCGGCGAAGAGGTAGTTGCCATCCTTCGGCCCGCACTTCAGGCCAGCCTGCGGATACCACGGCGGGCGTCGGACGACACCCTTCTTTCCAAGCGTCATCGGCGCCACCCGCCATGTGTCGGTCCCGGCTCGGGCACCACCCAGCGTGTCCGCATCTTGCTCCACGCCGCAGCCATCCAGGTCGATCAGCACGAGCCGCCCCGCCTTTTTGTCCACGCGGATGTTGTCGACAGTGCAGTCCAAGTGGACAAGCCGTCCCCTACGCAACGTGCGCATCCTGGTCAGGAAGTCACGTGCCACGGCAAGTCGGTCCTCGAAGTCGAACACATTGCGGTCATCCTTGAAGTGCTGTCTCAGGTCCTTGCCTTCCGCTTGCCGCTGGAGGAACCACACGGCATCCACATTGTTCTCCTGGTTGTATTCATAGGAGTAGTGCGAGCTCAGCGAGTTGTCGATGAACTCATCGACGAACTTGCGAATCTGTCCCTTGATCGTCTCCGAATCCGCGGAGAAGAACTGCGTCTTCGCACGCTTGAGGGATTCCAGCGCTACGCGGACATGATCCTGGTAAATCCGGGCTCGCGCCGCCGAGATGGCCGCCGGCTTTCCATCGACGCGCATGTCATTGCGTTTGGCGATAAGGCCCAGATCGCCCACGACCTCGTAGACCGAGCCGAACCCTCCGCGGCCGAGCTCCCGCGCCATGTCGACCACAACATTGATATGGGACTCGCGGCTCTCGAAGCTCTTCATCTTGATTGAGCGCGGCTCGAGCGCTTCTGCGGACGGCGCCTGCAGAGGCTCCTGCTTTACAACGGATGACGCCGGGTCGGCGTTCGATACCGCAGTCTTCCTGACCCGCACGACCACTTTGCGCACTGCCCCCACTATTCCCGCGGAGGGTGCCAGCGGCGTCGTCGGGGTGGCCCCCGCCGGCGGGGCTTGCTTCCTGGATTCAAAGAAGATCTGCAGGCGCAACTGCTGCGCGGGAGTCACAGAGTTGGCCGTCTTCATCGGCAGGCCGATTTGGTGGCAGGCAGCAAACAGCGCGTCCAAAGGCTCACCGATGGACTGCGCGAATTCGGCAAGACTCATCGCTTCGGCAGCCGGTTTCATGTTGAGCCTGACATCATGTCGACAAACGACCGGATCACGGTGCCGAAATTTGGCTTGCGCTCATCGACTTTCAGCAGAAGACAACCGTTCTCAAGGTATTTAGCGACCCCCATTTTCGCGGCGTTGTCCAGCTGATCGGTTGTGCAAGGCGAAGCAATCTTCGACAGGAGATTCATGTTGAGGTCACTGCCAATCCCGACGCAACCGACAGCGATCTTGCCGTCGATGAGCTTCTCGGATCCCGTGTCGATGTCTTCAATCTCCTCAATCACGTTAAGGTCACCCTCCGGACGTCCGTCGGGCCTGCGAATGTTGTGATTCCCGTCAGTCACCAGGACGATCATCGCGCGCCAACTGTCCGCGAGGTCATTGGCGAGATCGCTGTCGAAAATGATGTCGTGGATCAGCTCCCTAGAGCGCTGGATGGCAAGCCGGAGATTGGTCAGGCCAGGCTCGACATCCTGCAGGTAGTCGAAGGTTGCCGCATAGCGGCTCCACGCGTCGGCGCTTGCAAACTTCGCGCCGTCCGATCCAGGGCAGGTCATCAACTTGACGTCGTCGGAAAAGCGCAGGATGGCAACGTAGATCAAGTCGCCGACATTCGAGGCGCGCAAGCGGCTGAACGCGGACTTCATCACCTCGTTAAGGTGATCTGCCTTCGACCTTCCGTCCCAGGTGTCGGGTGAACGCATGCTGCCGGAGGCATCTAGCGCGAAGACGATGAGGGCCGCTTCAGGTACCCCGGTCTGCCCATGTTCCTCAACGTAGATTTTCCGGTCCAGTACGACGCTGCTGGGCGCCAGCGCGCCGAATTCCATGCCACCGAACGTGAAGGCGCCCGACGCGTCCAACGAGGTCACGAACTGCCCCTTGTTGTCGCGCAGGCCGACCAGGATCGGGCCACGCGCCTGCCGGACACTCGCACGGTGGATCACCTTAGGCTTTCGCTCCCAGGAATCAATCTTGTCCGTGGTGTTGATCAGCGCCGCACCGGTCCTCGCGCAAAACTCCTCGATCGGCACATCGGCTCTCGACGCGAAGCTGGGCTTGATCCCTTCCGATTCCAGGGCACCTTGCAGCGCATGCCATTCGGCGAGCCGGTCGTGGTCACGCATGCGGTGCACGGTGCTGTTATCGAAATACAGCTGAAGCTCATCGCCGCGCTGGCGCAGGCCCGCGATCAGCCTCGCGAACAGGCGGACGGATGGCGCCCCATCCAGACGCAAACCGAGCAGCACGTTGCTGCCGTCGATGGCGTATTTCATCTTGGGTCCTCCAGAAATTCTCTGTTTGTGGGTGGCAACCGTCACACGCGCAGCCGACTGGCGCGGCGCTTCCGGCGAGGCAATTTGAAAGGGGAACACGAGCGCGGCGGCAGGTGGGTCGGATTTGCCGGCCGGCATGTCCGTTCGTAACGGCGTTTCCGACCTGCTCTCGGCCTTGAGCGCCGCCAGAAAATCATGGGCCTTGCGCAAATCGGCATCCGTGTCGGCCGGCGTGACCTGCAGCTCGGACCTGAACCTGGCGAGTTGCGACTCGACCATGTAGGCCAAGCCATGAATGTCCACGCCGCCGTCGATCCCGTTCATCAACTCCAGCCAGGCCGGCCGGCCGCGCCGGCTTGGCTCGCTGGCCAGGTAGAGGCGCTGCGCCTCCGCAAGGGCGTCGCGGTAGGAGCGGGAAATGCTGGGGCCGGCTGGGCGTACTACGATGGCCCCCTGCTCCACGTAGCAGCTGCGGGGAACGATGCCTTGCACCGGCGGCAACGCTAGCCCAAAGTCGATCAACGTCAAGCGTGAGAGGTCCATGCAACCCGTGATGCTCCCCTCTCGATCGACGGCGACGTCCTTGGCGGGAATGCAGATGTTGTCTGCCTTGATGTCGCAATGGACGAAACCAGCAGCGTGCAACTTGCGCAGCGCGGCCAGCACGCCTTGCCAGACGGCAACAAGGTTCGGAAGCGAAGCCAACGGGTTGACCACTGCCTGCCGCATTAGGACAGCCCAGTCTTCCAAGTCCAGGCCGCAATCGCGCATCACGATTTCCGTACCGGCCAGCGGCGTCGCTAAGTCGTAACGCACGAGGTGCCGGAACCGTTCCGGAAGCAGGGGATGACTGAGAATGCCGAATTCAAGCGCCTGCAAGGGCCGCAAAGAGCCTGTGTAGGTCTTCACGATCCGCGTCTTGCCGGATTCGCGCCGCCACTGGACTCGCACCTCCTGCTGATGGCGAAGTTGCGTCAACGCGTCCAAAACGCCCGCGTCGTGACTGAATTTCGCCAATGCCCTCTCAAGCGCGTTCATCGGATTCCGCCAAGGTCGAAAAAGACCGCTCGGGCCCCAGGACGGCGAGCTCGCGCGCCCGGCGCCCGCAAGCAGTGGTGCGCGCCGTTGTCCTGCATCTTGCACATCTGGCGGAGCGCGTCAATGGGGCCGGCCCGGTTCCAGGCGGACGGCGCGCTGCAGCTCCTCACCTTGAAGGAGCCGGGCGGCGCGCGAAGGGCAGCGGCAGGGTCGCGCATCAGTCGGCCAGATGCCAAGCGACCCACGTGTGGACGAGGCTGCGGAAATCGCTTTTCCCATCCGGACCTGTGAGGTGGCGGACCAGGCCTTCCCGCAGTTCCTTGTCCGTCCTGTCCGTCCCACGCTGGCGGTTCGGAATCATCAGGTCAAGGTTGGCCCGGAAGTCCGGATGCGCCAGCATATACCCGTAGGCTTCCGCGACGTAGCGCTGCAAGGTCACCTTGGCAATTCCCATCTGCTGCGCGAGCGCGGCCTCAGGCAGATCGAACAGATGGTGATCGCCGTTCAGTGCGAGCCATTTGATCCAGATGCGCTTGTGGTCCATGCCCATTACCACCGTCGACACTTTCCCGCTGCCTGCGGGTAGGTTGAGCGTGCTGTCCGGCATGTCATCTGCGATGCGCGCCAGCCAAGGCTTCAAGGCGGCGACCCGCAGGCGTGACTCCCGCAGCGGCGTTTCAGAGCTGCTCAATTGAACGGGCCAGACGCGCGGGCTGAAATCATCCGCGTCCGCGTCGGCTTCGTCGAATTCGGTGAGCGACACGTCGTTCGGATCACCCGGCTTCCTCAGGACGTCGAGCACCGCGTATTTGCTCGACTGCCAGGCCCACGAGTACACGCTCTTGCCGCCACCTTCGCGGTAACCGTACAGGAATTCGCGATCCGCAAACTCCTGCGCCAGCAGCCTGTCCCACGTCCGGTCGGCGATGTCTTTCGCCAAAGCCGCGAGCTTGGGCTGCCGGAAGACATGGCCCGCGGTCGCGTACCACACGCACAGGTCGAGGAACAGCGCGAAGCGTTCCCGGGCGGCGGAACCGCTCGCGGCCGGCGTGGTCTGTCGCGCGCGCACGACGGCGCGATACCGCAAAAGTTCGGCCAGCAATTCCTCGTTCGACGGACGGCGCCGCCGTATCAATTGCTCAACGAAATCCCTGTCTTCATCCATAGTGGCTCCAAGCGGTGCTGGGTTCAAACATCCTCTTCTCCGACAGATACGTGAACGCGTCAAGTCCTGGCCCATCGCCGGGCGGCGGACTGCATGTTGCACGCAACCCGACCACGTACCAGTCGTACTCAGCAGCGCCGCCAAGCAAGGTCAGGGACAACGCCCGGACTCTCAAGACGCGGGGAGTGAGTGCACGCTCATGGGCCAGAAATGCATGAGCACACCGTAAATCTCGCCAGGACAACGAGGCGATCCATGACCCAATCCTTCCCTCCCCCGAACTCGTCGATCATCAACGCGCTGCCCGAGTTTTTGCTGTCGTGTGCGGTCGCGGCCGCGCTCATGGCGCTGGCACAGCCACTGGCATCGCTGCCCCTGGAGGCATTGGGCAGCCGCTATGCCGTCCCGACGCAGACACCCTCCGGCATCTGGCTGTGGGAGGTGTGGCGCAACAGTCACTGGGACGCGCTTGGCCAGGACATTCGCGCCCTCGCGCTGCACAAGTTCAGCGGCTGCATGCTGGCGGCTACGGCGCTGCTGGGCTGGCTGGGTCTCCAGGGCGCGCGCCGCTCGGGGATGCGCGGCGGCGCTCTGGCGTTCGCGTGCTGGGCGGTGCTGGCCTGGCTGCTCCGGCCTTTCCAGTGGCCCGGGGCAGTCTGGATTGCGGTGACCGCTGCCGCAGCCATGCTGCTGCTCCTGCCAGTACGCCGCGTCCACCAGGCGGAGCAGGCAGGCAGTAGTACATGGACGGCGTTCGTGTGGCCAGGCTGGATCCTGTTCTGCGGGGTGGGCTGCCTGCAAGTGATCGACTTCGCCGCGCGCGGACCCGTCGTGCCAAGGGGGCTGCTCAGGCAGCCCGCCGCGGCAGGGGCGCGCTACTTCGGGCTGCAGCAACTCGACGGCCTCTGGTTGGCCGTCGGCCTCTTTTTGCTCGTCGTCGCAACACGGCGCCCGATTCTCCAATTCATCGTCGCCTTCTTCGCGCGCCTGCCGGCCACGGGCGCGCGGCAGCGGCTGCTGCGCTTTGCTGTCCCTTGCTTAATCGTCATCGCAATGGGCTGGCTGGGCTACCTCCCGAGTCGCGACTTCCTTGGCGTTCCCGGGCTGCGCGGCGGGGGCAAGCCCCACGTGAGCGGAGAAGCGTTGCGTCTCATGGCGTGGCTGGTCATCGCCTGGCTCTTCTACCGGTGGAACGAATGGGAGTCCTCCCGTCCGCGGCTGCTGGCCGGGATCCTGCTGGCAGCCGCCGGCCTCGCCGCGTGCACCGCCGGTTTCGTGCTCTCGGACGACAAGGGCCCGATGCTGGTCATCGCCCTTTCGGGCGTGGTCATCGGTCCGTCCTTCATTGCAATGGCCGTCGGCCGACGGTGGGGCATGCACGTTTGCGCCGCCGTGACGGCCGCGTTCATCGCCTTGGGCATTGCCGCGTGGCACACAGGCATGGTCAAGGTACTGCCGCAAGTGAGCAAGCAGGCAGGCCAGCGCGCCGAGATGCGCGCACAACCCTTCGCGAATCCGAGTAGCGCCAATCTCGCACAGGCGCTGTGGCTAATGGCCTTTTCGCCGCGCCAGCCCGTCAACCGGCTCACGCTGGTCCCCTGGTGCGGCGCAGCCGCATACATGAATCTCGCACGCTGCACGCTGGCCAGCGGCGCGCCGATCCAGATGCCGTCGGACCTCGGCTACGTCATGCTCACCGCCACTTGGGGCGCGGCCGGGGCGGCCGGCTGGCTCCTGTTGCTGCTAGCCTGGCTAGCGGCGTTGCCGCTCGGACAGTTGCGCGCCTGGAACCTGTACATGCGGGCAGGCATGCCGGGCCGGAGCGTCGCCGCCCGGCGGCTGGACCTGCTCCCCGTGTGGATGGTCGCTGTCGCCGTGGCGATGGCGATTGCCCAGGTCCTTGTCAGCGCCGGCGCGGCCTTGGCGTGGCTGCCGCTCGCGGGGGTCACATTTCCGCTGTATGGGTTCGGCGGAACCGCGTTGTGCAGCACGGCGATCTGGACGGCCTTGGCGGCCCACAACAGTCCGCTCGCGAAGCAGCCGCAGCGCCGCCCTCAGACGCCGCGCGCAAGGATCACTGCATTTTCACCACAGGCGCCGCGCTGGCGCGCCTGACATCAAGGAGAAGCCATGGACACGCACCCTGAATCGAGCTCGTTGCGCACCTTCGCGGTCGTCGCCGTCACCATCGCAGCGGCGATGATCGCCTTGCTGCTCTGGTGGAACGCGGCGGCGGTGAACTCCTTCCCGATCCAGGACAGGTTCCGCTCGGACACCCACAACCAGCCGGACCCGTTTCGCGTGCCGGGGTGCATCGGCGGCGGCGCCGACCCTTGCGCGCAGAGAGTGCTGCTTCCCGCGCACGCGGGATTCCTGCTAGCGCCGATCCACCGCTACGTTGCGCCGGCGCGGGGCCACGCGCCAAACGAAGCACGGACTGGTCCGGGAACCGGACCACAGCTTGGCTTCCCCCAGGGCCGCCATGTCCGTCTAGCGATCGACACGGACGTCCAGCGCCGGGCACAGCTAACAGCCGACTGCTACACCGGCCAGGAAGACGCGTGCCGCCAGTGCAACTGGTGCAACACCGCCGGCGCCCAAGACATGTATGGAGGGGCGCGCGCGGAGCGGGTGGAAGTGCTGGTGGCGAACGCTGCCTCCTCAGGCCTTCTGGCCACAGCCAGTGCGCACTCGGCGTGTTTTGCCGCCCGCCATGGCGGCGTCAGCGCGACGAACACCTGTCCCGCGCTGCCCTTCGCCAACACGCGCCGCCCCAACGCCGACCTGGGAAACCAGGCACTGGCCACCAGCGCACGCCCGGGCAGCATCACCAAGATCCCAATCTCGATGGCGCTGACCGGCGCCGGGCTGAGCGAACGTGAGCGTGCCGAACTACCCGATATCCTGACCCACTCGCTCACGGAGCCCATGATCGACCTGGTCATGTGCCGCGCGCAGGATTTCGACCCCGACTGCGCCATGCGGCGCCTGCGGGCCGTGGCGGACATGGCCCAGGCCATCGGCTGGGTCGACCAGATGGACGTGATCGGGGGCACGCAGTTGCCCGGCCTCAGCGCAACCCGGTTCGCAGGCCGCCTGATGCGGCGGCCGGGAGGCAGCCTTCTGACAGCGCCCGCGGTCCGCATGGACCGGGCCGAGATGCGCGCCTGCTCGCGCAATGCCTGGCGGAACTGCCGCGGCGCACAGTTTGTCGACCTGGTTGCCGAACTCTTCGGCACAGGCGACGCCCTGCTGTCGCCCGTGGGCGCCGCCAGCGCCTTGCTGCACCTGGCTTCGGCGGCCAACGGACGTACCGAACAGGCGCCCCTCCATCTGGTCACCGCAGCGCAGCAGGACGACGGTCGTTGGCGGCGCCTCGCGTCGAACGTCAAGCCTGCCGTCACCCTGTCGGAGGCGAAACTGGTCATCGCCGGCCTGGAGCGCGTGGCGACGCACGGCACTGCGGCGTCGGCATGCCGCAATGCGGCTAAGGCGACCGGCCGCTCGCGCCTGCCCTGCGCCCCGGGCAAAGCCCAGGACCAGTTGCAGCTCGCCATGAAAAGTGGCACCCCCGTGATGAGCGCGGAGTCCGGCCGCAACCTGTCGCTGACGCTGTCGCAGTGGCGCGCTCAATGCGAACGCTTTCGCTCCGCGCTGCTCACCACGCCTAGGAACTCGCCCCGGTGGCACGTGCTGGCAAACAACGCGGGCAAATGCAATATGCCCGCCGTAAAGTGGGTCGCTCTCATGCTTCGCGAGCCGGGAAGCCCGACTTGGGACAAAGTTGTCATCGTCGTCGCGGAGCGCAACTGGAACCGGCGTACACAGCTGATCGACACGCCGAACGACCGCGGACCGAACGTCGCGGCAGAAATCGGAATGGCGCTGGTCAACGGCATGTACCCGCTGGCGGAGCAACTGAGATGAGAGCACCCGCTGCCGAGCCCGCATTCACGTCCCACAGCCAGGCTGCGGACCTGGCGCAGCTGCGCCTGTTTTTGCTAGACGGATGGTCCAGGGCCATCCACCTGCAGGCAGCGCTGGCGGGCGCAGTGCCGTGCCTGGACCTCACGATCAGCAGGCGCCTGCTGCAAGACATCGACCTGCCCCGCCTGGAAGCCCTGTCCCATGAGCTGCGGCGAATGCAGATTCCCCACGGCGTCTCCTACGTGACGGCCGGAACCCCAGAGCCCAGATGCCATGTGCTACGGGTCCGGTTCTGAACCGGGCCAGGCGATAGGTTGCCTTACGTATCTGTCGCTACCTCAACCGCAACTTCAAGGAGCCAGCCATGTTTAGTTCCGCCATTTCCCTCCCTGATGACGCTGCCGCCGGCGGCGGGAGCAGCCCCAGGCCGCCGTTCCAGCGGTGTCCATCCTTCATCGACCGGATTCTAGGAATCCAGCGCCGCGCGCTCCCGCAGCCTCCGGAACTCGAGCGCTACCGGGAAGTCGTCGTCGAGGCACCGATCACCCCGGCGTCCCAGTTCGGCATCGAAGGCCTGTTCAATGCCGTTACCGAGGGCTCCACGATGTTCGCGCGCCGCCACATCCAGTTGGTGCACAACGAGGATCCCACCACCGTCTATTCGGTACGCGAGGTCCGGATCGAATGCAGGGACGCGCCGGCCCAGTTCCTGCGCGACGTCGTGGCGCTGCCACAAGCCGTGCGCAACCGCGTTATCAAGAACCGTATCCAGAAGGCCCCTGGCGTCCAGGGCCTGCTGCGGCTGGACGAGTTCTACGGCTGCACGCTGCTCACCGACAGCGTCATGGCCGACGGAGCCATGGTCCAGACGCTGGTGTCCTGGTCCGGCAACCAGTTCGACGTGAGGATTTGCTTCGACGGCGACTACATCACGGTTGACCCGGAGGCTGCACCGGCGAGCCCGGAACCGCAGGCAGAGGCGACGGACGTCCAGCAGACGGACGGAGACAATCCGGCCCTGTACCAGACCATGATCCGTCGCAACACACCCGGCGCGGCCCATGCATCGGCCGAAACTCCGCTGCACAGCGCGACCGGACGCGTGACGCCGGCGATCGCTGTACTGAGGCTGCGCAACGGCGCGGCGGAGGCAACGGTCCCCTTGCACGCGAATGGCTTTCCGTACATCATTGGACGGCACCAGAGTTCTAGGGGGTATTGCGTGACGGGGCAGAAAGATGTCGAAGGCCAGGCCGTCCTGGACACTGCGGAGCCCCCCGGTGCTGTGAGCTTCGTATCCCGCGAGCACTTGGTGCTCGAGAGCTATGACGAATCGACGCACCAGTTCCGCGTCAACACCGCGAAGGGGCGCAACGGAACCTTTTCCGGCGGCCTGCGGACTGCCGACCGGTTCCTGCTCGCGCTCAACCAGGACAAGCACGAGGCGTGGCTCAGGTTGGGCGGGCTGGAGGCGGACGGCATCTTGGACATCTGCGTGGAACGAGTGTGAAGGCGATGCAAGTCCAGGAGCCGCGTACCGGCGTCGGCAGCCAGGCCGTGTTTACGGCCAGCGGCAGCAAGTCGGAGGGCGGCTGGGAGCTGGGTTGGGCCCAGCTCGCCGGAACAGGGCACAAGGACGGATGCGAAGACGGGGTGGGCCATGCGATTCCGGGCGGCAGCGCCCTGCGCAACGACGCGCGTCCATTAGCCGCGGCGGTCGCGGACGGCGTTGGCGGGGGCGCGCGTGGCTCGGTCGCCAGCGCGGCGCTGGTGGACCATTGCATCAGACTTCCCGTCGAGTCCTTGTCTAACGACACGTACATCCAGAGATGGATGGAGCTCGCGGAAGCCCATGTGCAGCTCAAGCTGCGCGAGGTCACGTTCTCGCCAGGGGCTGCGACACTCGCCGCGGCATGGCTGTTCCCCGGCACGCAGGCCGGCCAGGCCCAGGGCTGCGTGGTCCGGGTGGGCGATGCCAGGGCCTACGTGCTATCCAGCGAAGCGGTTCGCTATATGAGCGAGGACCAGACGTTCGAGCGCATGGGCGAGCAACCGCCCGAAGGTTCGCGGCCTGAAGACCCTGCCCGCATGGTAGGCACGAACTTCATGGGCACGCCGGAAGTGGTGCGCGTGAGCCTCGTGCCAGGCGACGTCCTCCTGCTGTGCAGCGACGGACTGCACCGTGGCCTCACTTCTTCGCAGATTACCGCGCACCTGGGATTGGCCCAGGATCTTGCATCGTGCTCCAAGGTCATGGCACAGAGCGCACGCGCGAACGGCAGCCAAGACGACATCACGGTCTTGCTGGCACGGCCCGCCGGCCACACATTCACCAGCGGCCTGGCTGCAATCCTCGATCGGTTGCGTAAAACACTTACTTCCCGGAAGGTGATGGCATCGTGGGTGAGACGCCCCTGAATCCTGGCGCCCGACAACGGACGGTGTTGCTACCACCGCAGCCTTCGAAGCTGTGGCAGACCTTGCTGAACGCCCTGCTGACCGAACGTCCCTTGCGGATCGAGCGTGAAGGCAAGGCGATCGAGGTGACCCGTGCGGTGGAAACGAACGACGAGGGGAACAGGGCGGTCATTTGGACCAAGAAGTATGGACGAGACGAGGACTCGGACTTGAGCATCTTCAATGAAACCGAGCTCTCCATGTTGCTGAAAGCAGACCACGAAAAATTGCCGCACCGCTATCGCCTGGCGCACCTGAGCGTCGTGGGCAGCCCACTGCACACTGGCAGGACACCGGCGCATCTGCGCAAAGGCCGCACCACCGTTCTCAAGACCTACGACGAGGGGCCAGATCTGCACAGCTGGGCGCGGATGCGCGTCTTCCTGGACGGCAAGCTGCTTCGGCATCCGTTCGTTCCCCAGCAGAACTTTCTGAGGTTAACGCGGGAAATCTTCGTGGCGCTGCAAGCGTTCCACGAAGCGCGGTTCGTCCATTGCGACCTCCACCTCGGCAACATCGTCATGGCTGCCAGCACTTCGACCGTCTTCCCTATGAATCGCGAGGACGCGGAGTTTTTTGTCAAGCCGCTCTGGAACCGGGTGAAGCTCATCGACTTCGGCTATTCCGTCCACAAAGGCATCGAGCCCATGGCGATGCTGCCCCTGGCGCCGTGGGCGGACGAAGCACGCCAGGTGCCGATGCCGGGAATGTCACCCCGCTTGCAGCAGGTGCTTGCCGACCTGGTGAGATTCGTGGAGGCCAGCGGTTGGCCTCCTGCAGAACAGTACCTGCGCAGAAGGTGGGTGAAGGAGCAGCATCGCCTGGCACCTTTGATACGGTTGGACTGGCGCGACGATCTCGCCCCGCTTGGGCACAAATTGCGCCTACTGCGCGATGGAAAGGGCCATAGCGAATGGGGCGGCGTGGAACGCGTGGGACGCTTCCCGGAGGTCAACGCGTTCATCGATCGCTTCCCAGAGGAGCTCGAGCGATGGGGGCATGCCGACCTTCCCGGGGACGGTCTTCTTCCACACGCCAGCTACATTGCGCAGATTGACGAGTTGCTGCGGCTGCTCCCCGAACCTTCCGAGGCATTCGTCCTACGCCGAGCCGATCACGATGCGGCGTACAAGGAATTCATCGCGCCCAAGCCCACTCCGGCCCCGACGCCCAGTCCTACCCCGATGCCCTCGCCGGCGCCGGCTCCCCAGCCACGCCGCCCTCTGCCAGTGATGACCATTCTGGTCGGGATGACAGCCCTTCTGGTAGCCGGGACGGCGGGCACGTTGCTCACCCAGAAACCAGATCCCGCTCCTCCCCCGACCCATCTGGATAAACCGCCCCCCCCAGCGGCCAATCAAGACAGCCTGCCAGGGGCCATTGCCAAGCTCCACCAAGCCTCCCCCGGCTCGAGCAACTGGCAGGAAGCACTGAAGGTCGCAGCTAGACTGGCCCAAGACCCCCGCACCGGGAAGAACGATGCAAACGGCTTCTGGCGGGCGCTCGACCAGCAGTATGCCCGGCATACGGAGGCAGTCATCGCACGCTCGACCCAGCCCACGTGGTGGGATGCCGACGCCAGCAAGAAGTTGGCCCCTGGTACTGCCGAGACTGCGTGGCTTGAGACGACCAAGAGTCTGAGCGAGCAGGGCCTTTGGGCCCCCTCCGTATATCTCGCCGCCGCGGTCTATTCCCAGCGCGAGGGGGTGGTTAGTGGTGCGCTCGCGCGCGACAAGGCCTTCACGGATTTGACCGCGGCCTTGCGTCATCCCGTGCCGGGGCCCGAGGGCGCGCAGGACCCTGCCGTGCTGGAACGGCACCGCGAGGGCATGCTGGATCTTCTTTTCGTCACGAGCTGGCGGGAGGCCTCGCAAGCACATCGCAGCAGCCAGGCGGTCAACCCCAACCGGGCGGAGCTGCTTCTGCCGCTCCTAAAGGACAGATCCCGGCGCCAGCCGACCGTCAAGAGCAACATGACACTGGCACTTGCATTCGCGTGCTTGCCGGTTCCGCCCCGCTTCGACGACGCGATCACCAGTGCAAAGGCGGCGGTGAAGGGCGCTCAAGCGGAGTCGAACGCGGCGCTCGCGGCCGAACTGCGCGGGAAGCTCGAGCGCCTAGAACGCAAGGAAATCCCGTGCAAGTAATCCGCAATTTCCCGATACAGCCGCCAGGGGTATGGCGGCATCAGCAAACTTGAATGAACGAGAGGCTAGGATGAACCATTCTCTGACGAAAGCGGCGGCGATGGGCGCCCTGATGATGGCGCTGGCATCGCAAAGTGCGACCGGTCAAAGCCGGATCGGCGCCCCCCCCGCGCCTGCCAGTACGACCGGCTGGGACCAATCGGTGTGGAATACTATTCGAGAAGCGGCGCCAACGCCGTCAATCCAAGCACGGCCTTCCGTCGGCACACAACGAAAAAATCCGTCACTAGAGGCATGGAGCGAGTGGCTCGAAGATCCTGCGATGGATTCCTCATTGAAGGCGAAGACGATTGCCGAAATCACCCGATCCGCACCCCGTGACGGCACCGCAGCATTTATCCTAGGACGCGCGTACGCCACGGGCGTTGCCGGCCTGACATCGGACCGGAAGGAGGCCGTGTACTGGTACGGCATTGGCGCGCGCGCAGGCAATGGTTCTGCAATGTCATCCCTCGGAAACTACTATGAGAGAGGATTGGGTGGACTTGCCAAGGACGAAGCCGAGGCCGTGAAATGGTATGGGCGAGCCAAAGACAAGGGCGCTCCAGCGGGCGTGGCGGCCTATGCAGGCGCCCTGGAGCGCGGCATCGGCGGATTGACTACCGATGTCGATACGGCTTATGACCTGTACCGGCAGGCCGCGGATATGGGCGATGCATGGGCGATGGCCATGGTGGCCCACGCCTACGAAGTCGGTAAAGGCAAGTACGCCAAAGATCCCGTTGAGGCAGTCAAGTGGTGGGGCAAATCCGCCGCCAAAGGACATCCCAGCGCAATGCTGGTCTATGCCGACGCACTTGCGGCGGGACGCGGGCTGCGCGCGCCCGACGAATCGGCCGCGTTACAGTGGTACCTGAAGGCTGCCGAACGGCAGCAGGGCCGGGCTATGGGTGTGGTTGCACACGCCTTCGAAATCGGCAGGGGCCGATTCGCGAAAGACGAAGTCAAGGCCGGCCAGTGGTACCAACGCGGCGCTACCGCCAACGACCTCTGGTCGATGGTGACTTACGGGAGGTACCTAGAATCGGGTCGCGGAAACGTCGCCAGGAACGAGGCGGCGGCCGTCCGGTGGTATGAGGCCGCGGCGAATCTGAATGACGCCAATGCGATGGTCGAATTGGCCCAGGCCTATGAAATGGGCAAGGCTCCGTTGACCAAAAACGCTGCAGAGGCGGTCAAGTGGTGGGGAAAGGCGGCGCAGGCGGGCAACACCTGGGCGATGGTCCAGTACGGCAGCGCGCTTGCTAGCGGCAGAGGCGGCTTGGCCAAGAACGGAGAGGCCGCGGTCACGTGGTTCCAGAAAGCCATCGCCGCCCACGATACCTGGGGCATGATTGCTCTCTCGGACGCACATGGGCAAGGCCTCGGCAAGCTGCCCAAGGACGAGTACCAACGCGCGAACTGGCTCTTCAAGGCGATGGAGGGCAACAACGCCAGGGCGATGGCGCTTTACGGCGGGCTGCTAGAAGTAGGTACGCCCAATGTGGCTAAGGACGAGAAGGGTGCCGTGGAGCTCTACAAGCGGTCGGCCGCGCTGAAGGACGTCTGCGGCATGGTTGCGCTGAGCAATGCGTATCTGAACGGCATCGGGGGGCTAACCAAGAATCCCGCCGAAGCGATGCGCCACTTGATCGATGCTGCCAAGGGTGGCCACGCGGGCGCGATGCGTTCGTACGCAGCCGCGCTCGAGAACGGTACACCGGTGGTGACAAAGAATGAGGAGCAGGCGATTGTCTGGTACCGCAAATCGGCGGAATCAGGCGACCATTTCAGCATCACGAAAGTTGTACAGGCCTACGAACTCGGCAAGGGCGGCTACACGAAGAATGAGGCGGAGGCCCTCGTCTGGTTGAAGAGGGGCGCGGAGACCGGTCACACCTGGTCGATGGGAGTCTACGGACAATGGCGCGCAAATGGCCGAGGAGGCCAGCCCCGCGACCCGGCGGAGGCGGTGCGCTGGTACCGCGAAGGTGCAGCTGCCAACGATCCCTGGTGCATCGCTCTGCTCGGACAGGCGCTCCAGGAAGGCGCAGGCGTGGCGAGGGATCCATCCGCAGCCGTGGCCTACTACCGCAAGGCTGCGGAAATGCGCCAACCGTGGGCGATGGTGCTGCTGGGGCGCGCACTTGAAGAGCGCGTCGGCGTTCCGACCACCAATGTGGTGGAGGCGATCAGTTGGTATTGCCGCGGCGCCGAAGCTGGCGATGCATGGGGCATGGAGCTCTGCGGCGAATCGTTCGAAGTTGGCAAAGGCGGGCAGCAAAAGGAGATGGCGAAGGCCGTCAGCTGGTACCGAAAGGCGGCAGAGGCCGGGTCGCTGCACGGCATGCTGCGATACGGCGACGCGCTGGAACACGGCAAGGGCGGTGTGCCGCGCGACCTCGCCGCCGCCCTCACATGGTTCAAGCGCGCATCTGATGCAGGCGATCCAAAGGGCAAACTGGAGTATGAGCGGCTCAAAGGGATCGTCACACCGAACATGAAGATTGCAGCGGCGCACGACCGGGATTGGGCGCGGTCGGTGTTAGGTCTGCACTCATGAACTGACCAACGACGGCGCCGGACGAGGTGTAGCCCTTGTCTCGCCGGACGGGACGTGGCGATCACAGATTCAGGCGACCCGAAACAGTGGACTGCTCCACTGGCCTCAATGTCGTAGGCGCTTTGCGTCAGGGCGTCATAGTCCCGAGCAGGGCTAGTTCGCCAATCAGTTAATGACTCATTTCCTCTAGGTACGGCCTCAAGCAGCATTCTGTTTCCGCGGGGACACGCGCAGTATCCGTCGTACCCGCGGAACGACCACTTGTCCCGATGCCTATCGATCCCTGCGCGAAGCTGGGGCGGCGACTTCAAGATCCGACGCTTCGAATAGCCTGAGTACGCTGTCTGCTGTGCGTAAGACCGCACGTCAAGCACAAGATGGCGAAACTCGATAAGCGCAGCCTGTGGTTGAACGGCATGCGCGAAAACAAGGAGACGGGCGAGCGCGAGGAATACGTTTGGGAACGGTACGAGAAGTACCTGTGCCCCGACTTCTCACGTTTGCTTGACACTTGTTGCAACGCTGTTCGGCAATGACACCGATGGAACTGCCTCGCGAGAAAATGCCGGACTTCCTTCACGCTGAAAATGCGCACATGGAAGCCGCTATCCGGCATTCCACCTGTTTACACTCCCCGCCCGCACGAGCCGCTTACACCCTCGCCACAAGCCACCACCGCACAAACCGCGCCAAATCCCCATGCTGCGAATCCGTATGCGCCATCAGCAGCCCCTCATTCGGTGATCCGTTTGCTCCCCGAAGAATCAAGGCCCGGTGAATCTGCCCATCCACACCAACGAAGTACGGCAGAAAGTCATCCACAAACGCACAAGGTTTCAACGCATTCAGCGTCTCAGCCTTCGGGCTCACCGTCGTCGATTCGTGCCCAGTCGCATGCACCAGATCAATCGGAAACCCGTGCAACCGAAGATTGCGCTCCCGAGCCGCCCTGAACTCCTCAGGCAAGGCCGTCACACATACCAGCTCATGCCCAGCGTCCGCCAATGCCCGACAGGCATCCACCGCGCCCGGTACAGGTGGTATCGAAGCCCAGAAGTCTTCGTCGAATGCTCGCCGCAACCGATCCAGGCGCTCCCCCTCCACCCGCTCGACCTCCCAGCGATCCATCGGCCAGTAGGCCTGCGGATCCCGCTCCCGCGGATACTGCCCAAACGCCCGCTCCCAGGCGCCTGCATAGGCCAAACCGTAGTCCAGCAGCACCCCATCGGCGTCCAGCGCAATGATTCCCTTGCCCATTCTGTGTTTCCCCTTTCAGTGAACCAGTTGTCCCTGCAAGGCCGCCACCGACACGGTAGCCTCCATGCCCGCAGTAAAGCGCAGGAAGTCCGCCTCAATGCCATCCGAGAAGATGATCCCGGACTCCGGCATGCGCGAACGGATGCGCAGCGGTTGATCCGCCTGCACGCGCCCGTACACCAGGCTGGTGCTTGAAGTCCGGCTCGGAAACGGCTCCCTCACAGCAAACGCCAGTTCCAGTGAGTCCCAAGCTATCGGCGTGTACTCCGTTCCGGGGCGACCAGCCCCCAGCGAACTCGCAATCGCCAGTGATCCCGTGACCACACTTTTGAGCCAGGCCGTCGACCCCAACCCCGTGGACACGATCAGCCCCGAAGAGGACTGAAACTCCGTCTTCCCCTGGTAGCTCAGTTCGTACAAGGCCGAGGTGTGTGACCTGGGTCCGATGAACAGATCGTTCACCGCCCGCAGGCTCTGCCCATCCGACAGTCGGGCCTCCGCCATCGTCACCGCCTTGGTCTCCCGGCGATCCGCGGCCACATCCTCCAGCACCGAACCCAGATCCTCTGGGCGGAACGGCAACAAAATCCCGTCCCAGCGGCTGGGCTCTGGATTCAGCCCTATCAGTGGTTGCCCCTGCAGGTACTTCATGGTGTTGGCCACCAGACCGTCCTGGCCCAGCGCCACCACGATGTCCGTGGGCGAGAACACAAAGTTCGGCAACATCTGGCGGTCCAGCAGCTGGTAACGGCCCCAGGCCTGCAGGGCCTGGACCACGATCCTCAGGCTGCGGGCATAGGCCTCGTTCTCCGCCAGGTAGTCGCCGAAGTCTGCTCCCAAGTGCTCTACATAGAACTTGGCCTGGGCCAGGGTGTTGTGCCGCACGATCAGCTCCTCCAGCCGACTGTGCCGGGTGACCAGCACGACCTTGCGTTCGACCCCGCCGGCCACCCACGCTGCTCCTGTGCGTGTCACATGGCCCCCTTGTGAGCGGCAGCACGTTGGGGTACCCCCGCCATCAGCGAGTTGAGCAATTCAGGCGAGACATTGAGCTGGCCGATCCGCTCCGCCTTCTCCGCAATGCCACTAAAGGCCTGGGCGATCAACTGGCCGGGCTGCATGCCGGCGGCCGCCAGGGCCTGGACCACCCGGGGATCGGCTTTCTCCAGAGCTTGCATGAGGGTGCTGACCTTGTGGGCTTCGGCCTCGGCCAGCTTGCGGGTGTTGGCAGCCTGACCCTCCACCAGATCCTTGCGGCGTTGCTCCAGATCGATGTCCGAGGCCATTTGTTCGCCGCGCAGCTCGTTCTGGCGACGCATGACCGCGGCTTTGGCTTCCATCTGGGTTTCCTGGATCTGGCGCTGCTTTTGCTCGACGGCGATCTCGGTGTCCAGTTCGTTCTGGCGAATCGAGCGCTCATGCTCCACTGAAGCCATGCGCCGCAGGTAGATCGCGTCGTCTGCCGCCTTGAGGTTGGATTCCCGGGCTTCGGCCTCCAGGGCCCGGGCAATGTCTGGCGTCGGCTTGATGGCCACGATGGATACCCCCAGGATTTCCAGGCCCAGGGCCTGGATCTCGGGTTGGGCTTCCAGCTGCTGCTGAACCGCCCTGGCGGTATCGGCCGAGGCCTTGAGCGCCTGTTTCAGCTCCAGCGCCTGGATCGCCTGCTGGACGATGACCTTGGCCTGCATTGCCACCCGATCACCCAAGCGCTGGGGGTCTTCCGATGCGTAACCCTGGCCGTTGGGGTGCAGGGAGAAGTCCATCAAGGCGGCGGTTCGCTGGGGATCGCGCACCCGGTAGCTAATCTGGCCCTGGACCGTGACGTTCTGGAAGTCGCTGGTCACCAGCTCCAGCATGAAGCCACTGTCGCGGCTGGCCACGGGCACGGCCACCACGGTGCTGTTGGGCGCGTAGAAGAAGAACGAGAGCCCGGCTCCCTGGCGGACGATCTGGCCCTTGCGAAACTGAAGCAGGTACGTAGTGGGCTGGGCCTTGAGGAATTGGATACCGAGCATGATGGGCTCCTTTCGCTTTTGAGTTGCACTGTACAACCCTTATTAAGTTGCATAGTACAACCCAACCGGATAAAGTCAAGCCCATGAACAAAAAGATTTCGACCGACCCTCATCTGGACTTCGAGCGACCGCTCGTGACGGTGGATGTGGTGATCTTTTCGGTGATCGACGACAAGCTGGCCGTGCTGCTGGTACGCCGGCCCGATGACGAACGCGAACCGTTTCCAGGGCGCTGGGCCTTGCCTGGCGGGTTCGTGGACGTGAACCAGGACAGGTCACTGCAGGACTGCGCGGCGCGCAAGTTGCGGGAGAAGACGGGTGTGAAGGCGCCGTATCTGGAGCAGCTGGCCAGCTGGGGGGATTCGGGGCGGGATCCCCGGGGGTGGTCGGTGACCAGTGCCTATTTCGCGTTGATTACCTTGCCGGTCGGGCAGGCTGAGGTACCTATCGCGGGGGCGCCTGAATCCCAGTGGGTGGAGGTGGAGGAGGCGCGGCGCAAGCGGCTGGCGTTTGACCATTCCCAGATTCTGGCGGCGGCCGTTGCACGGCTTCGCAGCAAGGTGGAGTACACCTCGCTGCCGGCGTTTCTGTTGACGGAGCCGTTCACTTTGCCGCAGTTGCAGCAAACCTATGAGGTCGTGCTGGGGCGGGAGGTGGACAAGAGTGCGTTTCGCAAACGGATGCTGGACGCGGCTTTCCTTGAAGAGGTTGGTGTGGTGGATGGGGTGTTCGGTCGGGCTGCAACGGGTTACCGCATCAGGGACCGGGATCGGGCGGTGACGTTTCCGCGGATGTTCAAGTCCGGGGAGTAGCGACAGCCGAGGTAAAATACCGTCCAACACACCCCGCCACACGTCTTGTCTGCGGACAAGGTCTTTCCCCAAGAAAGAGTGCAAAAGGCGGGGTTTTCATTTGTGCGACTTCACTGGTTCATGCCGTAAGTCCAAAAGGCTTAGGTTGGTATCCAGGCAACCGGCAGCAGCCCACTCAAGATTCTCAGCCACGTTGGAAGCTGGCCTGAAGGGATGCCAATTTTGGCTGGCGAGCCGATCAGTCTGATCGATCTAGAATAACAGCCCGAGCTTAGCGAGTACGCTTTCTAAGCCTGTGCATGTAATGCTCTCGATGAATGCGTTTGTCGAACAGCGACTGAAAGCCAGATCCGTTGATCTGGCTTTCCCATTTCTGGCGGTGGTGCAGCACATACGCCGCAAGGCCCACCGCCAATAAAAAAGGCTGCCAAGGCAGCCTGAGTGGTCATGGGTTCACCGCGGCAGGTTCATCTACGTCTCGGCGTCTGCTGGCTTTCGCGAGCATTCCAACCGTGGGATCCGAGCGCCTACGGCCTGATTTTAATTGGTCGGGCGCATGTCGTGTTGATTTCCACTGAATCTTGATGCCCAAGCCCATGACCTGCTGGTTGGCGGCATCAGCCCACCCATGCCCCTGCAGACGGTTACTTGATTCGCCGACTGGCACTCACTTCCCGTCCTCATCGTGGCTCGCATTTGACATTTCCCTTTTTGGGAAATACAATACCAATCCGGCTATGAGCACATCGTCCCTACATGCGAATTCTGGGTTTACCCATCCTCGAGGCGTTCAAGAAAAATCATGCAGCCACACGTGGCCCGCTGGACGCATGGCAGACGGATGTCGAGCGTGAGAACTGGAAAACGCCACAAGACATCAAACGCAGATACAGAAGCGCGGATTTCCTGGCGGACAACAGAGTCATCTTTGACATCAAGGGCAACTCATATCGGCTTGTGGTCAAGGTCCGATATCAGAACGGACTGGTGGTGGTTGAGTGGGTCGGGACACATGCCGAGTACGACAAGAAGCAGTTCTAGGCAAACGTGTGTATGGCAAGCAAGCTACAAGCGGAGATGGCAATGAATGTGAAGATCATCAAGAGTGCGGAAGACTACGAAGCAGCAATGGCGCGCTTGTCTGCGCTGATGTCGCTCGACCCCAAAGCCAACTCCAAGGAAGAAAATGAGCTCGAGTTGCTGGCTTTGGTCATCCAGGACTTCGAACGCCAAACCGTCCCCCCGGTCAAGGCCGACCCGATCGAGTCGATTCTTTTTCGTATGGATCAGATGCAGCTCTCCCGCAAGGATCTGATCCCCTACATCGGCTCGATCTCTAAGGTCTCCGAGGTGCTGTCGCGCAAGCGTCCACTGTCCCTGCCAATGATCCGCCGACTCAACCAGGGTTTGGGTATCCCTGCCGACATCCTGATCGAAGATGTCGAAACAGACAGCTCGGTCGTCGAACAAGAGCCAGAGATGGATTTCACTCGGTTCCCGCTCAAGGAAATGCTGGAGCGAGGTTGCTTCGGGGATTTTGAAGGGAACGCGCAACGCCTCAAAGAATACGCCGAAGATCTGGTCAGAAAATTCATGCAAGACCTGCTGCCCAAGCACGGCAGCCCGGCTTTTCTGCGCGCTCCAATGCATCAGCGCGGGGATCGTCAAGCCGATGAAATGGCGCTCTTGGCTTGGCGTATGTGCGTCCTGCGACAAGCACGATTCGTCAATGCTGCCAGAGACTACAAGCACGGAACCATTACGCCGGCCTGGTTGCGTGAGCTAGCCAAACTCTCCACTTTCGATGAGGGCCCGAAGCTTGCGCGCGAATACCTCGCCCGCCACGGCATCACGCTCGTCATCGAAAAACACTTCAAACGCACCTTTCTCGATGGTGCTGCAATGCTCGACAATGATCGCCCCATCGTTGCCCTGACGTTGCGACATGACCGGTTCGACAACTTCTGGTTTGCTTTGCTCCACGAACTGGTACACGTTGCCAAGCACCTAACGCCCGAGTCTCCCGTGTTCATCGACGACTTGGATCGCAGCAATCCTCAAAAAGTCGAAGCGGAAGCCGATGCCATGGCCGGGGAAGCGCTGATTCCCGAAAAGAACTGGCGTACCGCCAAAGTACGGACAACGCTTGCCTCCGAAGACGCGATTGCTTTCGCCGATGAGATCGGCGTGCATCCGGCGATCGTGGCAGGCCGTCTGCGTCACGAAGAAAAGAACTTCCGTCTGCTCTCACATCTCATCGGCAAGACGGGACAGGTCAGTCACATATTGAGTCAATGAACAAAAGTCCCAAAAAAGGAAATGACTGCTTCTATTCATCCTTTTTTGGGATTATCATAGAATCCACTTGCCGGCACGGAGTTGAGATCGCTACCAAGTCAGTGTCAGTGCCGGCAGGAATCATGGTGTTGCCGCGGTTGGGGTCTGTGTACAGCCGCCAACACCAAAGAAAAAGGCTCTGAAGTGTTACCAACACTCCAGAGCCTTTGGTGAGGTGAATAGGGGGCTACCAAACCACCCATGCACATCCTGTCTTGAACGGACGGCGGATTTTACCAGTTCGCGGTGTGCTGGCAAGCCCAAACCCCCTCAACTTTCATGAGGAGTTGGCCATGGCCTACCACCGATGGAGAAGCGTTTTCGTGCGCGCATACACCCGGTTCCGTTTCGGACGCCGGGAGGCTGTGTGCCAGCACTGGCGCTCGCACCCCGGTCAGATGCAATTGTTTGCCTGATCCATGACGGACGGGGTTCAGCAGAAGCTGACTCCCGTCTTTCCCACTTTCCGCGAACTGATAAGGAAAATCCCATGTCATCCAAGAAGCCTACGAACGAACAAACCTCCGCCCGCGTGGCATCGACTGCTGCCAAGCTGTTGAGCAATCCACGCACACCTGCATCCGTCAAATCCGTGGCGGCATCAGCACTGACCCAAAAGGCCAGTCCCAGCAAGTCAAAGGGCAAGTGATCATTGTTACCACCCGATGTCTGCCTTGCGCGGACATCGGGTGGCACAGCGCTCGGCTCCGACACAGACAACAACGATATCTGGAGGATTTCTTGTTCTTAAACAGGGGTGATCTTGTTTTCCGTGCCAATCATCGCGCCTTGACGCACGGGTAAACCCTCGCATTGCGGCCCTGCACGCCCTGGAGCTTGCCAGCGTCGCCATCGTTTGCCGGTCGATATAGTGCTCACAAACGGCACGGCCGAGGGGGGAATAAATTGCGTCCTATTCATCTGCGCTTCGTGGGAGCCACCGAGCTTCCCAAGTCCCTATCGGACTTCGACGTGGAGCAATCGTTTCGAGTCAGCACTGCCGACGTAGCGGCCATTCGAGAACGGTTCCGCGCTGACCGCCGGCTGGGGGTCGCGCTCCAGCTGGTCTTCCTTCGAGCGACGGGCCGCCCCCTGGATCGAACGGCAAGTGTGCCTCGCGCGCTATTGCGCTCCCTTTGCGTGGCTCTGGGCGTGGCCGAAACAACCATCGCTTCGCTCAAGACGATTTACGAGCGCGTGGCCACGCTCTACGAGCATCAACAATGGGCGCGCGACCACGCCGGCATCGCGCCAGCAAATGACGCCGTCGCAAGTGAACTTGGCTGTGCTTTGGAGAGCCTGGCCACGACGGCCGCTTCGGTCGATGAACTCGTCCAAGAAGCAGAGCTGTGGCTGTTCGGGCGCCAGCGTCTGCTACCAGCGGATCGCTCCCTTCGAGATCTCGCGCGCAAGGCCTTTGCATCCATCGAGGCAGCGGCGTTGGACGCCGTCAACCGCGAAATCCCCGCGACCAAGCAGGCCCAGGTGCTGGCGGCGGTCTATTCCTCGCGGCGCGGCCGCATTGGGGGCACTGTTCTCGAATGGCTCAAGCAGCCCGCAGGCAAACACAGTCCGACCAGCATCACGGAAGTCACGGAAAAAATCTCCTACCTGAAGGAGCTTGGCGTCGACACCTGGTCGTTGAGTTCGATCTCCAATGCGCGACTGCGCGCTTATGCCCAGACGATCGCCAACCGGCCGCCGGCTGAATCACGACGGCGGGTCGAGGAAACGCAGGTGCTGGAGACGATCTGCTTCCTGCGCGTCACGCTGCTGGAGCTGACGGACACGCTGATGTACATGACCGGACGACGCGTGAATGACCTGGTGCGCCACGCCTCCAATCGCGTGACGGCCAAACAGGCGCGCAGCGCGGTCGAATATCGCCAGCAGACGGTGGCGGTGCGCCAGATCATTCATGACGATGATCGATCGGCCGAAGCCCGGATTGCAGCCTTGAAAGAGCTTCTGCCGAAAGACGAGAAGTCGCAGCCCACCAGCCATGCCGCCCTCGTCCGGCAGTCGCTCGCCGAGGATGCCACGCGCGTCACGGCCCTGCTCAATTCGTTCGCGGACCTTGACCTCAAGGGACATGCCGATCAGCGGCCCATGAAGCAGGTCGTCGCGCTGCGCGAACTGATCGGGCAAGGTGCCAGGGAACTGCCGACGGGCTTCGATGCCGACATAGCGGGCCCGGTCTGGCACGAGTTGCTCAATGATGAAGACCGCACGAAGGCACTTGCAGCCTTGAAGGCCGCCACGATGCTCTCGATCATCGGCCACGTCCAGTTCGGCGACATCATCGTGGAGACTGACGCTTGCACCGGCTTCAGCGAGATCTTGCTGGGGCGCCGCGCCAAGAACACCCAGGAACTCGTCGCCTGCTATGCGGCGCTGCTGGCCCACGGGACCGAGAACGACGCCAAGGGCGTTGCCGCGATGATCCCCGGCATCGAAGTGGCACACATCTCGGCGGCCATGCGATCGCTGGAAGCACGCGACCGCTTGCGCAAGGCCAGCGAGCGCGTGGTCGAGTTCCAGCGCAAGAACCCGATCGCCGAACTCTGGGGAAGCGGCGACAAGGCCTCCGCGGACATGATGGCCCTGGATGCCTCACGGCACCTCTACAACGCGCGCGTCGATCCACGGCGGCGAACCTTCGCGGTCGGCCTGTACACCCACGTCCTTGAGTCCTACGGCGTCATCTACGACCAGCCGATCGTGCACAACGAGCGCCAAAGCTCCGCCGCCTTGGAAGGCGTCGAGCAATACAACGCCCGCAACGAGGAAAGCATGCGGCTGTCCCTGCTGGCCGTGGACACCCACGGCTATAGGGTTATATTGCCCGGCCGGCCTCGGTGCAGAGTTGTCCACGGCGGCGGGCGGGCGTCGCTTGCGACGAACGCACGACCGACGCGGTGGGCAACTCGTGTTTTGAGGCACAGCGTGCCGCGCGCGATTTCCGGATTGAAGTTCGCGGCGCAATTCGCATCCAACCTCGGGAGGATTGCAAATGAGCGTTCGCAAACTGAGGGCCGAGAGCGGCCAGTTCACGGCGGAGCTTTTTGACGCGAACGGCGAGAGCGTTGATGTGGTCAACGCGTTCTTACGCCATCTCGCCGCTCGCAACTACTCTCCGAACACGCTCGTTGCGTACGCGCACGATCTTCAGCATCTTTGGCAGTTCCTGGCGTGCAAGGGACTGCACTGGGGCGACTTCACTGCGCGTCATTCGATCGAGTTACTCGAGCACTTGAGGGCCGCAGCGGCAACGAATCACGTTCAGCGACTGAGACCGGCCGTGGCGGTGATGTGCGAGGGGCAGCCGGCGCTGCGGCTGGCCCCGGCGACGATCAATCGCATCCTAGCGGCCGTGTCCTCGTTCTACGAGTTCGCCATCATGGCCGAACGCTACGACCGCAACAACCCGATTCAGAAGTGTGTAGACCATGCGGCGCAGCGCGTACCGGATCGCCATCGACCATTCATGGATGGCGCCAGTCGGCAGCAACCCATGCGCCGACGCGTCTCTGTGAAGACCGTGGAACGGCTGCCTCGCCCGTTGTCGGACATCCAGGTCGCGGCGCTGTTCGACGCCCTGCGATCCAAGAGAGATCGCGCGCTGCTGCGGCTCATGCTCGATGGCGGCCTGCGCCCCGGTGAAGCTTTGGGGCTGCATATCGAAGACGTCAGCTATGGCCGACGGCGCGTTGCCATTCGACCGCGCAATGACCATCCCAAGGGGGTGCGGGCGAAGTCGCGGTTCGAGCGCTTTGTCGACGTGCTTGAGGCTGAGACGTTGACCGCAGTTAACGACTACGTGATGACGGAGCGCCCCGCCGAAGCGTCAACACCTTTTTTGTTTCTGGTGGGTGGCCACGGGTCGCATCGATTCGAGCCGCTGAGCTATCCGGCGCTGGCCAAGCTCTTCGCTCGCGCATGTGAGCGTGCCCATATCCGCGTTGCCTGGGTAACACCCCATAGTCTGCGCCACACGCATGCCACCCGGATGTGGGAGGCCGGCATGCGCGAGCTCACTTTGCAGAAGCGCCTGGGTCACGCAAGCCCGGAGTCGACGCGGATGTACACGCGGATCTCGGACCAGGCGGTTGTCGATGACTACCGCAAAGCGCTCGGGCTGGGTGACCCCGGCGTCACGTCATCGCAGGCGTAGCCGTGTCCGCTTCTTCGGCTCGTGCCAATGCTGCGCTCGCGCCTAACGCCGCCGGGGAGGCTCTGTTCGTCTGCCGACATTGTCCGGAGCGGGAGTACGCGGTGTTCGCCGCGGGCCTCGATCCTCGCGGCCACGGCCGGCAAAGGATCTATGCGGCTCGTCATTTCGTTCGCAGGTGGCCCGATCTCACCGAGTGGTTCGCCGCGCCACTCACATCCCGCTTGTCAGCCTCGGGCGCTGACGCGCCCGCAGCCGACGATGCGCGCCTATCAAACGACGCTCTGGGGTATCTCCTCTTCCTGGGTCTGCGCGGCTATGCGCGGTTCGACTACGCGTGGCTGTTGGCGGCAAAGCCTTTGTACCTGCCAGAACTTGCCGGACGTCTTGGCGTTGACCTCGGGATCGAGCAATTGAAGGCCGAGGCGGTCCGATTGGGTTTCGGCAGTATGGCCATTGATGCCACGCTGCGCTGGTCGGTCACTCGAATGGCATCGCACACCGGATTGATCAACGCCGCGGCGTTCACGACCGATCACTTCGGCGCATTTCGAGCCGCCGTACAGACGTTCCTGCAGCGCAACGACTTGCAGTCCTTTCATCCATCCGCCGCCGGGAAGTTCGATCAGTTCCGCAAGAGTTGGACACTGCGCGTGAACCAGCTCGGCCTGCTGCTGTTCCATCGCGGGCAGATCTCAACCGAGCCTCGCAAGATCATGAAGAGCATCAAGGTGCGCGGTCCGACGCCGCCTGAGATGCAGGTTGTCGTTGATCGCTGGTTGGTAGCGCGCCGCGCAATGGATCGTCCCGCCGGCCCCAAGCGCTTCGACATTGCGCTTCACCGCTTCATGGTGTGGCTGGCACGCGAGCGGCCCACGATCTCCAGCTTTGCGCAGGTTCGTCGAGACGACGTGCTGGCCTATGTCGAAGAGCTCGCGCGGCAACCGAGCCCGCGCACCGGACGTCCGCTGGGCGCGCTGGCACGCAGGGGCCACATCTCGGCGATCTCCCAATTCTTTCGCAACACCGCGGCATGGGAGTGGGACGGTGTTCCGGGCCGGCCCCTGCTGGGCCCAGGCGACTGCCCCCGCATGCCGATGCGCGTGCCTCGCTTCATCCCTGCCGACGAGCTCGAGCGACTGATGGCGGCGGTGGCGAGGCTCGAATGTCCCTACCAGCGCACGGCGCTGCTCATCGCCCGCTGGACTGGCGCACGCAAGGGCGAGGTCCAGCGCCTGGCTGTCGATGGCCTGGATCGGTACCCCGATTCGACCCCACGGCTGCGGCTGCCCGCGGGCAAGACGTATCGAGAGCGCATCGTCCCTTTGCATCGCGAGGCGGCCGACGCGCTGAACCACCTGATTGCACTACGCCAAGCCGGCGCCGAGCGCGCACTCGCCGATGAACTCACCGGGACACCGACGCGGTATGTCTTCATGAGCCATGGACGACTGCTGTCGTGCGCGTACCTGTTTCAAAAATCCCTTGCCATCGCCTGTAGCCAGGCAGGCCTTGTCGACGAGAAGGGCCGCCCGACAGTCAGTGCTCATCGCTTCCGCCATACCGTTGGCACGCAGCTGGCGGAGCGTGGTGCCAAGCTGCACACCATCATGAGCGTCCTGGGGCACCGCAGCGCATCGATGTCGCTCGTCTATGCGCGCATCAGCGACAAGGAGGTGCTGCGCGACTACCAATCGATTCTTGCGCCCGGCTCGCTGATTGCCGGCCCGGGTGCCAACCTGCTGCGCAGCGGCACGTTGCCGAAGTCCGCCGTCGACTGGCTCAAATGCAACTTCTTCAAGACCGAGCTGGAGCTCGGGCATTGCCTGCGGCTTCCCGAAGAAGGTCCGTGCGAGTGCGACATCTATCTCGGCTGTGCAAAGTTCATCACGACGCCCGCCTACGCTCCGCGCCTGAGAGAGAGGCACAGATTGGAGTTGGTGCTGGCCCAGGACGCCGATGACCGCGGCTGGCCCCACGAGAAGGAACGACACTTGTCGATCGCCGCCCGGATCGACCACCTGCTGCAAGATTTGGGCTGCTCGTCATGAGGATGGGCACGGCGACTTTGTTTCAGCTCAAAACACGAGTTGCCCACCGCGTCGGTCGTGCGTTCGTCGCAAGCGACGCCCGCCCGCCGCCGTGGACAACTCTGCCAATTCTTGACCTGTCCATATAAACACCGACTTCGCCATGGCGCTGTCGCGACTCCTGGGCTTCGATCTGTGCCCACGGCTGCGCGAGTTGAGACAACGGCATCTGTTCGTACCGCGAGGGATGAAGGTCCCGTAAGAGATTGCTGCTGTGTGCGAGGCGGGTGTTGACACAGTGTTGATCGAAGCCCATTGGGACCAGTTGGTGCATCTGACGGCCTCGGTGCAGACAGGTCACGCCAGTGCTGTCACGGCGCTGGCCAGGTTCGGCTCTGCAGCGCGGGGGGACCCGATCTACGACGCAGGGGTCCAATTGGGCAAACTGCTGCGCACGACGTTCCTGGCTGACTACTTCGTGAATGCCGGCTTCCGCAGGGAGCTGCGGCGGGTACTCAACAGGGGTGAGGCGGTGAATGCGCTCAAACGCGCCATCTACACCGGTCGAGTTGTGAGCGGCGGTCAGAAACCGCGCCTATTCGGCTGTGAGACTGCGTTTCGGTGAGGTGGCGGTCAACCGGCGCTTTCGCCCGATGGCGGCGAGACAGTGGGCGCTGCGGTGCTTGATCGTTGGGATCGTTGAAGGCGCAGATCGACTGCAAGGCCGCCCTGCAGGGCGGCCTTGCAGTCGGCGGCAGCCTTGTGCAGGGGGATGTGGATCGACACGGCCGGTGCGGTAGAACCACTGGCGTGTCCCGAGACGTAGGCGGGCACGGCGGCGGCCTTCTTTGCCTGGCAGCGCGAAACCGCGCCGTACCCTACACCGCGCCTGAGAAGCGGATGTCATGTGAGTGTTGCATTGCCGGACGGGTTCGTCCAGCGCGATGCGATGCTGCGCGCCGGCGTCCTCGGGAACTCTCCCGAGGAGCTGGCACTTGGTTGACCATCCCGCCCGTCTGCTGGTGTGCGCGCGTTGCCGCACCCAGGTGCTGCTGTGTAGTCGCTGCGATCGCGGGCAGCGCTACTGCGGCCGCATCTGTTCCCGCGCAGCACGCGTGGACGGCCAGCGCGAGGCGGCGCGCCGCTACCAGAGCAGCCGTGCCGGGCGCATGGCACACGCAGCGCGCTCGCGGCGCTGGCGCCAGCGACAGCGACAGCGCGAGCCAGCCGGTGGGCCGGCGGCCACACCGCAGGCGGAGTGCGGCAACTTCGTGACGCATCAGGGTAGCCCGAGGCAGCCTTGCGATGCTCCACTGGTGCCAGACGAGCCGGCAGGCAAAGGCGCGGGCGAGATCGGCGAGGCCAGCCCGCTGGCGCCGCGCTGCTGCCGATGCACCGCGGTGCAGCCGCCCTGGGTGCGCCAGGGCTTCCTGCGCCATGGCGCGCGGCGCTGGCCGGCTCGGGTGATCGATCCCTGTCCTTGAAGGAGATTGCGCCTTGGTCATCTCTGCCGATCTGACTGCGCGCATCCTGCGGCTGTATCGCGCTGAACACTGGCGCGTGGGCACCATCGCGAGCCAACTGCAGGTGCACCGCGACACCGTGCGGCGCGTGCTGGGGCAAGCCGGTGAGCCGCAGCTGTCCTCGCCACTGCGACCCAGCCGGCTCGATCCGTACCGCCCCTTCATCCTGCAGACGCTACAGAAGTTCCCAACGCTCACGGCCGCGCGGCTGTACGTGATGGTGTGCGAGCGCGGCTGGCGCGGCAGCCCCGATCACTTCCGCCATGTCGTCGCCTCCATGCGCCCGGCGGCCCAGGCGTACCTGCGGCTGCGCACGCTGCCGGGCGAACAGGCACAAGTGGACTGGGCGCACTTCGGCCACCTGCAGGTGGGTCGCGCGAGGCGTCCGCTGATGGCCTTCGTGATGGTGCTGTCCTACTCGCGGGCAATCTTCCTGCGCTTCTTCCTGGATGCTCGCATGGACAGCTTCCTGCGCGGCCACGTCGAGGCGTTTGCCGCCTTTGGTGGCGTGGCTCGGGTCCTTCTGTACGACAACCTCAAGAGCGCCGTGCTCGAACGCGCGGGCGATGCCATTCGCTTCAACCCCGAGTTGCTCAGGTTTGCCGCCCATCACGCCTTCGAGCCGCGCCCGGTGGCCGTCGCCCGGGGAAATGAGAAGGGACGCGTGGAGCGCAGCATCCGCTACATCCGCGAGGGCTTCTTCGCCGCGCGCGAGTTCGCCGATCTGGACGACCTGAACGCACAGGCGCGCGCCTGGTGCGAGGGCCAGGCGTCGGATCGGCGCTGGCCCGAGGACGGCAGCCTCACCGTGCGCGAAGCGTTCGAGGCCGAACGCGCCAGTCTGCTCGCCCTGCCAGAGCGCGAGTGCGCGCTGGGCGAACGCGTGGCCGTTGATGTGGGCAAGACACCCTACGTGCGCTTCGATCTGAACGACTACACGGTGCCGCACACGCATGTGCGGCGCACGCTGTCTGTGCTGGCCGACGATAGGCGCGTGCGCGTGTTCGATGGCATCCAGGAGCTGGCCTCGCATGTGCGCAGCTACGACAGCGGTCAGCAGATCGAGGAGCCGGCCCACATCCAGGCGCTCGTGCAGCACAAGCGTGCGGCCCGCACCCATCGTGGCACTGATCGGTTGGGCCACGCCGCGCCGACGGCGTTGGCGCTGCTCAAGGCGGCCGCCGCGCGCGGCCACAACCTGGGCACGGTTACTGCGGCGCTGCTGCGGCTGCTGGATCGCTACGGGGCCACGGCGCTGGAGGCGGCCATTGCCCAGGCGCTGGCACAGGGCGTGCCCCATCCCAACGCGGTGCGCCTGGCGCTCGAACGTGCGCGCGAAGACAAGGGCGCAGCGCCGCCCACCTCACTGTGCCTGAGCGAAGAGGTCACGCGGCGCGATGCGCCGGTGCGCTCCCACGCGCTGGCGTCATACGACCAGATCGTGCCGGCCGCAAAGGCCGATCAAGGAGAACCCCGCGATGAATGAGCCCGCCGTGAACATCAACCGCACCGAGCTGCGCGCGCAGGCCACCGCATTGCGCCTGCATGGGCTGCTGGCCCACTGGGCCGAGCTGATGGCCGACGCCGAAGCGACGCAGCGCGTGGCGCAGTGGCTCGCCTGGGAGCAGGCCGAGCGCGGACGGCGCAGCTTGGAGCGGCGCGTGCGCGATGCCCACCTCGGGCAGTTCAAGCCGCTGGCCGACTTCGACTGGAGCTGGCCCAAGCAGGTCGAGCGCGCCGCCATCGAGGATCTCATGACGCTGCAGTTCATGGCCGATGCCGCCAACGTGGTGTTCGTCGGCGCCAATGGCCTGGGCAAAACGATGTGCGCGTGCAACCTGGCCTACCAGGCGGTGCTGGCCGGCCATACGGTGCTGTTCACCACCGCGGGCCACCTGCTGGGCGATCTGGCGGCGCTGGACAGCGATTCGACCCTGCGGCGCAGGCTGCGCCACTATGCCGCCCCCGATCTGCTGGTCATCGACGAGGTCGGCTACCTGTCGTACTCCAACCGCCATGCCGACCTGCTGTTCGAGCTGGTCAGCCGACGCTACCAGCACAAGAGCACCGTGGTCACCACCAACAAGGCGTTCGCCGACTGGGGCGAGGTGTTCCCCAACGCGGCCTGCGTGGTCTCACTGGTGGACCGCCTCATGCACCGCGCCGAGGTGGTACGCATCGAGGGCGATTCCTATCGAGCCAAGGAGGCGCAGGAGCGGCTGGCCGCGCGCACCCGGCAGCGTTCGGGCAAAGCCGCCGCCAGGAGCAAGCCGTGAGGCGGGGCAACACGGCGCCAACCGCGCTGCCGACCCACTGGTCGCCGCAGGAGGCGCTGGCCGTCTTCGAGTTCCTGCAGGCGCTGCGTGAGCAGCTATGGGAGTTGTACGGCTCCGACGTCCAGCAGGCCTGGCGCGAGCAGGTGGAGGAGCAATACGGTCCACCACCCGAGTTCGATCCGGATGCGCCGTTCTGAGGCGGCGCCAGACCCTCGTTCGTAAGCGGTCAATGAACCACGCCCTACCGTCTACGGGCTGAACTGCGTACATCTGCGTGCTCCCATCAACCATTGGAAGGAGCACGAAATGACCCCGCAGATCAACTTGGCCCGCTGGAAGCCGCACCTGATGGCGGCCAAGCGCCAAGGCAAGAGCATGAAGGCCTACGCGGCCGAACACGGGCTGTCGCACAACACGCTGTATGTCGCGGCCAGGGCGCTGCGCGAAGCGGCAAACAAATCGCAAGGCAAGGCGCGGTTGCGCCCGCGGCGCGCAGCAGGCGCCTTTGCCGCCGTACGCTTGACGCCATGTGAGCAACAAATGGCACATGAGCCGGTGCCGCGGCTGACGGTGCAACTACCCAATGGCGTCGTGCTGCATCTGGAGGGTACCGGCATGCCGGCGCAGATACCGGCGTTGGTGGCTGCGCTGGGAGGCCTGCCGTGTTCCGCCTGAACCCGAATCTGGCCGTGTGGCTGCATCGCGAGGCAATCGACTTTCGCAAGAGCATCAACGGGCTGGCCGCGCTGGTGCAGCACGAGCTGGGCCTGGACCCGTTTGCCCCAGGCGTGTACGTCTTTGCCAACCGCAGGCGCGACCGGGTGAAGATACTGGGCTGGAGTCGCAACGGCTACTGGCTGCTGCACAAGCGCCTGGAGCAGGAGCGCTTCGTCTGGCCCAAGACGCAGGCGCCGGTGGTGGAGCTGAACGTGCAGCAACTGCACTGGCTGCTCGAAGGCTTTGACCTGGCGGCCATGCGCGGCCACAGCGAACTGCGAGTCACGCGCGCCGCGTAGAGCCCGCTCCTGTCAACGCGCAATGCGTTGACAGGGAGATTCCCGAAGACAGCGCAGCCGGGGTATGCGAAATTCCTGCCCCGTGAGCACCCAAGCCCTCCTGGAAGAAATCCACAACCTCAAGCAGGCCCTTGCCCAGCGCGATGGCGAGTTGCGCCTTGTGCGCACCGAGCGCGACCTGCTAAAGGAGCGGTTGAACAAGTTCCTGCGCAAACTCTTTGAAGCCCGAAGCGAATCGCTGGCCAACCAGAAGGAGCTGTTCTTCAACGAAGCCGAGACGCAGGGCGCGGGTACACAGCCGGCCGAAGAAGAAACACCGGACAGCGCCAGCATCGACATTGCCGCCCACAAGCGCACGGTCAAGCGCGGGCGCAAGCCGCTGGATGCGGGCCTGCCGCGCGAAATCATCCGTCACGAACTGCCGCAGGACGAGCGCATCTGCCCGCACGATGGCAGCGCGCTCAAGGAAATCGGGGTAGAGGCCAGCGAGCAACTGGACATCGTGCCCCAGCAGGTGCGAGTGATTCGCCATGAGCGGGTGAAGTACGCCTGCCCGTGCTGCGACGCTGGCCTGAAGGTGGCGGCCAAGCCCGCGCAGATCATCCCCAAAGGGCTGCTCACCGAGGCAGCGCTGGCCTGGGTGGTGACGGCCAAATATGAGGATGCCCTGCCGCTGTACCGGCAGGCGGCGTTGCTCAGCCGCTTTGGCGGGCAGTTGAACCGCAACACCCTGGCCGCCAGCGTGCTGCGGCTGGGGCAGCAGGTGCAGCCGCTGGTGAACCTGCTCAAGGACATCTACCTGGACAGCGCCCTGGTGCACGGGGACGAGACGCCGCTGCAGGTGCTCAAGGAGCCGGGCCGGGCGGCGCAGGCCAAGAGCTGGCTGTGGGCGCAAAGCACCGAGGCGTCGGGGGTTGATGGCACGGGGCCGCCGCTGCGCATCTACAGCTACACCACCTCGCGCGGGGCGCAGGCGGCTGGTGCGCTGTACGCCGGCATGCGCCAGGGCGCGGCACTCATGACGGACGGCTATGAGGTCTACGAAGGAGTTGCCCGCGCCCATGGGCTGACACACCGTAAGCGGTCAATGAACCACGCCCCTTGCGCGGCAAGTTGATCGCTGGCAAGCCCGGGAGCGGCGGCGGCTTGGCTCAGTGAACCAGCTTGATCCGCCAGGGCAGCAGCGCCTCGTAGTCGTCGGCC